>Ga0214542_1004525_pt1 | contig 27511 bp, 21 predicted proteins | sample CNSS1metaG_FD_160096 | JGI IMG/M metagenome (GOLD analysis project Ga0214542, IMG submission 160096) | Root nodule microbial communities from cowpea collected in UCLA plant growth center, Los Angeles, California, USA - CNSS1 | ecosystem: Host-associated > Plants > Roots > Nodule | place: USA...
AATATATACATATAATATATGTATATATAATATATACATATATAATATATACATATATAATATATATATATATATATATATAATATTATATATATATATATATATATATTATATTATATTATATATTATATATATTATATAATATATATATATATATATATTAATTTTATATATATATATATATATATATTAAATATTTAAAATTTATTGGTGGGTTGGTGAGCCAATCCGCCTCATCACGGGTTCAACCGAATGAGCCGGGTTCTTAATGGGTTGGGTTCATTTTTAACCCATACTGAAATTTGTAATTTTTTTTCAACCCAACCCGACCCGAACCCGTGATGAGCTGGGTTGGCTCGCGGGTTATAACCCATTTTGACGGCTCTAATAATTCGTAAGCAATTAAATGAAAAATAGAAAAACAATAATACAAAGCCTAGTTTCATTTAAACTAAAAGTAATGATTACCTCACATCTATAAATATCAAAATAGATGTTGAAAGAAAGGGGGAAAAAGAAGTGGAGAGGAGGTAGTGGTGAACAAAAGTCACTGAAAAAAAAAAGAAGATAAGAAAGAGTGAGGACATGTAGTAGCAAAGAAGAAGAAAAATTTATATATCATCAAAGTCTCAGTACAACCTTGGTGTATTTTCCACAATAACTAAGGTAGGGAGGAGACATTTATCACCTTATACTTTTACTTTTATTATCTTTTTATTTATTCATAATTATTTTTATTTCTATATTTACCTTAAGTGAGGTGTCCCTAACCTCATTTTAATTTATATTTAGTTCCTGTTCTTATTTATTTATATTCATCTCTAGTTGTGCATTGGTCTTATTTATTTAATTTACATTTACTCTCATTTATTTATTTATATTTATCTATAGTCACGTACTAGTCCTCTTTATTTAGTTATATTTATTTTTGGTTATGCACCGATCTCATTTATTTATTTATTTACACAATTATATGGTTTAATATCAAAATCAAATTTATAATTGTTCCGGTCTAGAAAAAGGTGTAAAATAACCTTTAACCGAAATAAGAGGAAAGAAATATTTTAACCTTAGCTAATGACTCACTTAGGCCAAAATAAATCCATCTTTTGACCCTGGGAGTAAAATTTTTATTTATAAAGCAATTAGTTACAAATACTTAATTTTGTAGATAATACATGATAAGAAAAATTATCTTTCTCAAAGATAATCCCAAATATCCCCAAAATAATAATAAAAAAAACTCAAAATAACCACTTACATATTTATTCAAAGATATTCTAGGAATCTCCCAAAAAATCAAATTCCTTGAATATCGAATATTAACTATCTCAAAACCCTATTTTTAATCTGCAAGAAAATCATATTTATACCGATCCCATTATGCATATATCACCTCGTCGTTACATCGATCCCATTATGCATATATCACCTCGTCGTTACACCGATCCCATTCTGTATATATCACATTGTCGTTACATCGATCCCATTTTGCATATATCACCTCGTTGTTACACTGATTCCATTCTGAATTCCAGCCTTTCACACACAATTCTGGATTCTAAATAATAATCCCTTGGTATTCGGCATGTTCTCGAGAATACTTTCCTTATATTTCGGCAAAATAATGAAGTGCTTTTGCCAGACAGGTACATAACTTTCCAACTTCTGAGCTTCCTCTTCTCTGGAACGAGGAACCCAAAAGTTGTCTTATCAATAACTGTCTTTCACCACTCCCCACACTATCATCATTGCTTCTCAACTACTCCCTGCCACGTGCAAGTCATCAGATGGTTTCTTTTCAAATCATCATCAACGCAACTCCCTTCCCTCTTTATCTCATTAAACGTACAACCCTAATAACCATTCACCTTCCCACTCTCCCACGATCCTTCTACTTCCTTTGCTGCTTCCATTTCCTCTACAATATTTCCTTCCCTAGGTATTTTCTTCCTTCTCTTATTTCATTTTGATCTTTTTAATTTTCTTATTTCACCATTATTGATCGCCTTCTATTGATTATTTATGTTGATTGCCCTCTGTTGGTTGCCTTTGCCTCTGCTTTTTTTAGCATTGTGATTACCATTTTCTTCCCTTGATTGTGCTTAATTTATTTTGGAAAAACTCCTTGTCCTTTACAATACTGCGTACAATGAGTACTTACTATTACTTTCTCTATTTTTGGGCTCCTCTCGCCCTACGGAGGGAAACATCCTCCATGACTACCTTAACTAGGATTAGGGCGTTTAGACGCCATCCAACCTTATGTAAAAGCAATGAAACTGACGTAGCCATTACTACTTACGATAATGATGAAGCCATTTGTAGAGATGGTACCCTGTTTTTGTTACCCCAACAGAAGTCGACCTACATGTATATTACCCTGTTCGAAAAATTAGGGTTAAGACTCCCCTTTAACACTTTTGAAAAAGAACTCCTCACTATCTTGAACATATCTCCTTGTCAACTACACCATAACAGTTGGGCCTTCATTCGTGCCTTCCAAGTATTATGTACCCACTTCGGTATCACATCGTTGGCCAATATGTTTCTTTATTTTTTTGAGTTAAGAGCCCCACACAAACAGTTATGGGCATCTCTCAATGGAGTTAGTGGTCGAGGCCTATTGACTCTATTCAACTCGTCCTATAAGGGCTTTAAGGTTGTTTTTATAAAAATAGTAGCCCCCGACCACAACCCTTTTCTCTTGGAAGGCTTCCCTTTATATTGGTGCCAATCTCCCAATGTACAAACCCCTTGGCAATTAGGAGACCTAGACCCCTCCGAGAAAAAAGACTGCCTAATGCTGGAACAATTGAATATTATTTTTGATACCCAAAAGCTATTAGAGCTAGAATTCCAAGTGGTGGATCTAAAATTCCACATCGGTACTTACCTTCAAATTTCCTTAAAATTTCTTGTTTCATGCTTCCTTTTAATTTCTTAGTTCCTATTTTTGCAGAGAGTCTAATGGCAATGTCATAAGAGGATGTGTTGAAACGAGCTCGGCAGTTGAAAAAACAAAAAACCACCACAGTTGGAGCCAGCCCTTTAGTACTTCCTCATACTGAGGTCCATGAGGAAGTGTCTGAACCCGACCCCAAGCCTTTGACCAGGAAATTTAAATCTCGTGGAAAGAAAATAGTTGAAGCTACCTCTCAAAACTCCACTTTCCAAGCTCAGCTCGCTCCCCAACAAATAGTGGACGACACAGAAATAAGTTTTTGGCATCCTCAATTCCATCATTCCCAACATGGCCAAAAACATAACCTCCTTCGTCATGATGTCAATCTCTTGAAAACCCAAGACCTCAAAACTCTTCACGAAAGTACCTTAGCAAATCTCCATAAGACCGAGGCATCCAATTTTATATTAATGGACCAATTTAACAACCTTTCTACTCAGAGGACCAAGGATCTAGAATAGAAAGAAAAAACTATAGACTCCTCTCGGGCCGAAATCTCTCGCCTAACTACCGAGGTGGCCGAGTTGAAATCTCAGGTGAAGGAAAAAGATGAAGAACTGCTTGAATGAATACCTAACTAAATGATTTGGAAACTGAAAAAAAAAGCTTGGGCATCCAAAGAAAAGGACTTACTTAACAACTTAGAACTTCTTAAAGAATAGATCGGTTCTTCTCTCAACATGGGCTTCCAGCTGACAGTTGATCAAGTCTGCATTCTTTGTCCCGACATCGATTTATCACAAGCAGATGTCTCCAAATCCATCGTTGACGGGCAGCTCATCGAAGTTGAAAATTAAAGTTTTATTTAACTTTAGACTTTTTGCGACTCTAAATTTCTATTTGGTTTGTACCCGTACATTTTTAAGCTTTATTTATCAGGAATCGTTTTGAATGTTACATAAATGTTTATTTACTTAACATCGACTATCTATGCATTAATATCGACATTACAACCTTACGATAACTCTTCAAGAAATCTCGCTTATTCAGTTAAAAACTCTCATCTTTATCGCACTTTTCAACACTACTTCATATATTTCACCCTATCCCTTGATTTTACCCCAATCTCTCCCTACTTAATACTATTGTGTACTTAGCCATTATGCTTAACTACTTTGTATACTTACTCCTTATACTCAGTCACAGACCGAGCTCTCAGTTATTTACACCATTATACACTTAACCATTATGATTATCCACTTTATGCACCCATCCCTTACACTCGATCATGCACCGAGCTCTCAGTTCTTAACACCATTATACACTTAACCATCAAGATTAGTCACTTTATGCACCTATCCCTTACACTCGATCATGCACCGAGCTCTCAGTTCTTAACAACATTATACACTTAACCATCATGATTAGCCACTTTATGCACCTATCACTTACACTCGATCACACACCGAGCTAAAAAGACTTTCATCAAGCAACTCGGCTTGGAATAGAACACGAAGGCTCTCATCAAGCAACTCGGGTTGGAATAGAACATGAAGACTCTCATCAAGCAACTCGGGTTGGAATAGAACGTGAAGGCTCTCATCAAGCAACTTGGCTTGGAATAGAACATGAAGGCTCTCATCAAGATACTCGGCTTGAAATAGAACACAAAGGCTCTCATCAAGCAACTCAACTTGGAATAGAACACAAAGGCTCTCATCAAGCAACTCGAGTTGGAATAGAACACGATGGCTCTCATCAAGTAACTCGGCTTGGAATAAAACACGAAGGCTCTCCTCAAGTAACTCAGCTTGGAATAGAACACGAAGGCTCTCATCAAGCAACTCAGCTTGGAATAGAACATGAAGGCTCTCATCAAGCAACTCGGCTTGGAATAGAACACAAAGGCTCTCATCAAGCAACTCGGCTTGGAATAGAACACGAAGGCTCTTTTTAACATCAAACAGTTAATGATTTATATATATATATATATATATATATATATATATATATATATAAAGGAAAATACAAATAATTTAAATAATCAAAAACAATGTCACCTTCTTAACTAAAATAAAAACGTTAATTTACTGTGTTCCATGTTCATGGTATGTCCTTACCATCCAATGTTTACAACTTATATGCTCCTTCTCCCAACACTTCTTTAACACGGTAAGGTCTGGTCCATTTTGGTGCTAATTTGTTATCCATCTGAACCAGTTGGGCCTTTCTTAACACCAGATCCTCCACTTGAAAACTTTTGGGTACTACCTTGGTTTTATACCTTCTTTCCAATCTTCTTTTAATTGCTTCTCCTAAAATTCGAGCCAATTCCCTAACTTCCTCTATGGTGTCAAGATTTGCATGAAGTCCACTCTCGGAAGCTGTAACGACAAATGATCTTACTTTCTCAGTATTTTCAATAATTTCCACGGGTATCATGGCATTCGTACCGTATACCAAGTGATAGAAGTCGTACACCACCAAATTAAAATAGTTAAATGTAGTATACGAAAGTTGAACCAAGTCATCTCCCAACGACCAATATTTTCATCCAAAGCTTCAATTTCCATATGAACACAACACTATAACACAAGGGGGGTTGGCAGATTCAGTGGAAAAAATGAAGAAAAATCACAAAAAACATTGCTAAAATATAGAAAATGGAATTTTTGGAGAATTTGAGTTTGATAACCGGCAGAGCGGGTTCCAACAAGGTAGGAAATTAAATTCCACCCCAAATGCATATAAAATAATGATGATTCTGATAACCATAGCAAAAGTTATGGTCCTCTGAAGTTTGACTAAAAATTAGTCCAATTTTTTTTTGAATCTCTCAAATCAAACAATACTAATTGCTCAAACTATTTTTCCCAAATGTCTTAGAAGTGGCGAGGGGGGGGGGGGGGGGGCGAAATTTCAAGTACAAGCACCGTAGCTACCAAAACAAAAATCCACAAGTTAAATGCCAGAATCGGATACTATTCATACACTATTCACTACTCTAGATGACATTATTCATGCGCGCCACGACACTATTCACTCTACTACACAAACAACACGCACACTACACGAAAACACACAAAAACACTACCACAATCAACATATAACAACTCAACCACACTTGAACTACAAACACACCAAAACACCAACACAAACATATTGAAAATTTTACTTTGAACAAAACTATTGGTCCCCGACAACGGCGCCAAATTTGATAGAGGTCGTACCCCCACCAAATTAAAATAGTTAAATGCAGTATACGAAAGTTGAACCAAGTCGTCTCCCAACGACCAATATTTTCGTCCAAAGCTTCAATTTCCAGATGAACACAACACTATAACACAAAGGGGGGTTGGCAGATTCAATATGCTAATCAACAAATTAAATTGAATGCGATAGTGATTAAAAAACATATTTACATCCTTGATTCAAACAAAATTTTAGTTATCATAGGCTACCAAATTAACACCTCTGCCTTCTCTCAATCCACTAGATAAGAACTCACTAAGCGAAAGTTACAATCAAGCTTCATTGTGCAATTAAGCAAGGCACACATCCTGAAATTCGTGACAACCAAGCTACATACATTAAGCATGAACATAACTTAACCCAAACACATGCAATTACTCTGTAAATTAAGCACAAACAGATTCATCACATGCATTCCCCGAATTCAGAACAAAGAGACATGGCAGATTTCACAAAACAAGCACAACCTCAAAGCTTCATTGCATTTTTCATCAAGGAGTCAATACATGAATTTAGCTAGACATGGAAATGGGCCAATTAAACACTTCAATCTGAATGCAACAAAACAGAACATTAAAAGCCAAAATTCCTAACCTACGAATTGTTGAAACACAAATTCAAGAGCAAAAGAGAAATTTCAAGGCTTTGAATGAACGAAAATCAATACTATCATATAAAAATCGAAAACCCCATCAATGGGTGTTGTTCCAAGTCAATACATTCCATGAAATGAGATGCCCAAGCTAGAAAATGAATTCGAAACGTAAAACCCTCATTGGGAGTTGTCAAATGTGCATAAAAACGGTAAAAACTAGAAAAAACGTGAAAAACCGCAAGGAGCACCTCCATGGACACCTACCAAAGCTTGGAGAACGAAAATGGAGGTTGGAGAAGAGTAGCGAGGAAGAGTGCGGCCATTTGCATGGTAAATGACCCATTCACTTAGATGACATGGAAATGACGTGGAAATGATATGACAACTCTCTTCAATTGAATATTAATGTCCAAGCTTCCAAATACCCAAAAATAATTAAAAATGAAAATTAGGCCAAATAATGTGATATTAACCCAAATTTGGAACAGTGGCCCAATAAAGTCCAATAGATGAAAGCACACTAAAGATGAACAATTAAGCATTGAACAACTGTCAAATAAGTACACAAAGGCTAGTGGAATGGAGGAAAATAATGACTCATCACCAAGCTAAAAGGAGTTTCATGTGTAGATGAATGAGGTGTGGTATGATAAGCCCACAACACTCAGTGTATCTCATTCGGCCATTCCCCTTTTGCTGCTACCAATCTTCGTTTTACTCCTCTAAGTATCACCTTGTTAGCCGCCTCTACTTGACCATTTGTCTGAGGGTGTTCAACAGAGGAGAAAACCTGCTTGACCCCAATCTAAGCACACAATTGCCTTAACTGTGAACACGCAAATTGAGTTCCATTATTTGAAATAATGCGCCGAGGAATGCCAAATCTACATATTATATTCTTTCAAATAAACTCTCTAACTCTGCTGCCAGAAATCACAACTACGGGCTCAGCTTCAATCGATTTCGTGAAATATTCAACAACAACAATTAAGAATTTAAGTTGTCTTACTCCTCTAGGGAATGGACCCAAAATATTTATTCCCCAAGTTTTAAACGACCACGGTGCGTTAATAGAGTGTAACACCTCAGGTGGCGCCTTACTCTAGTCGGCATGTTTCTGACATTGCTCACACTTTCTCACATACTCCATACAATCATGTTTCATAGTTGGTCAGAAAAATCCACCACGTATAATTCTCAACATCAATGCCCTTTCGCCAATATGACTCCCACATATTCCTTCATGCAATTCGGTCATAATTCGAGTAACCTCCCCCTTGTTCACACAAATTAACAAAGGGCGAGAGAATACATACCTAAACAAGTTGCCATCAATCAATGTATACCGACTTGAGTTCCTCTTTATTCGTCTTGCCTCCTTTATATCACCAGGTAATTGTTATCTGCAAGATACCTTTTTATTGGTGTCATCCAAGATTCTTGAGTTGTCTGGAACTCCATAATTTGATGCTTTTCCCTTATATCTACTCAAGGGGACATTAACATTTCCCTTATTACTAACTTGTGCTGACCTGGATTCGTACAACTTGCTAATTTTGATAACAAATTTACTCGGTAGTTTTGTTCTCTAGGTACATGTACAAATTCAAAAACAACAAAATTCTTTGCTATGGTTTGAACAACCTCCAAATACCTGGCTAATTGTGGATCCCTAACTTGAAATTCACCTTTTACTTGTCCTGCTACTAATGTAGAGTCACTTTTAACCAGCAACTTAGAAACCCTATTTCTTTTACTAAAAGCATCCCAACTATTAAAGCTTCATACTCTGCTTGATTGTTGCAGGCTTTGAATGCAAACCTTAACGATTGTTCAATCAAAACTCCTTCAAGTCCTTCCAACACTACCCTAACTCCACTTCCTTTCAAGTTAGAGGCTCCATCAACAAATAAGATCCATGAGAACACATCAGTTTGCCGATCACCAATCGGATCAGAGAGCTCTACCAAAAAGTCAGCCAAAAATTGAGCTCTAATCGGTCCTCTAGACTCGTACTGTAAGCCATACTCTGAGAGTTCTATCGCCCATTTGACCAATCTACCCGATATATCTTCTTTTTGTAATATATATCTAATAGGTAGATCTGTCATCACCTTTATCTTATGATTCTGGAAATAATGCCTCAGACGCCGAGCTGACACAACTATAGCCAATGCCGCCTTTTCTATCGTTGGATATCGTACCTCGGCCCCGTGAAGCACCTTGCTCACGAAATATACTGCTTTTTGCTCCTGTTATTGGAGAGTCTCTTCTAATTGCCTATGTGTTTCTTCGGTTTCTTTTTGAAGTCGCTCTCTCTCTCCCAGAGCCTCGTCTCAGAGGAGTTGGAGATCTTCTTCAGCCTTCTTGCAAGCTTCCCCCTTTTTTTTTCTCTAACTATGCCTAATCCGCCTCGGCTTTCAGCTTTATTTCGTCATTCTACTGTCATAGTTCCATAATGCTTTGCATGATCTATTATCGTGTCGGCCCTTCTCGTGTTGCATTTTTGTTCTTGTTCATTGTCACTGCTTCTGAAGATTTATGCCTTTCCTTTCCTTTCTTTGTTGAAGTGGAGTCGGGATCGAGTTTCACCGTACCCCACGGTGGGCGCCAATGTTCTGGTCCATAAAAAGGTGTAAAATAACCTTTAACTGAAACTAGAAGAAAGAAATATTTTAACCTTAGCTAATGACTCACTTAGGCCAAAATAAATTTGTCCCTTGACCTTGGGAGTAAAATTTTTATTTATAAAGCAATCAGTTAAAAATATTGAATTTTATAGATAATACATGATAAGAAAAATTATCTTTCTCAAATATCCCCAAAATAATAAAAAAAAATCCCTCAAAATAACCACATGCATATTTATTCAGAGATATTCCAAGAATCTCCCAAAAAATCAAATTCCTTGAATATCGGATATTAACTATCTAAAAACCCTATTTTTAATCTCTGTAAGAAACTCATATTTATACCGATCCCACTCTACATATATCACCTCGTCATTACACCGATCTCATTCTGCATATATCACCTCATTGTTAAATCGATCCCATTCTACATATATCACCTCGTCGTTACACCGATCGCATTCTACATATATCACCTCGTCGCTACACCGATCCCATTTTGAATTCCAGTCTTTCACACACGATTCTGGATTCTAAAATAATAATCCCTTGGTATTCGGCATGTTGCCGAGAATACTTTCCTTATAGTTCCGCAAAATAATGAAGTGCTTATGCTAGACAGGTACATAGCTCTCCAACTTCTAAGCTTCCTCTTCTTTAGAACGAAGAACCCAGAAGTCATCTTATCAATAACTGTCTTTCACCACTCCCCACACTATCATCATTGCTTCTCAACTACTCCCTACCACGTGTAAATCATCACATGATTTCTTTTCAAATCACCACACATGAAATTTCACTATCACCTTCCTCTATGCTCCAAATGCACCTATTATCATCGAAGGACAAATTGGAGTTACTTTTTATTTACCCCCAATAGTCCAAGTGAATCCTATTCATAACCTCTTTTCTCCAAATGTTTGAAGGCTAGTACATGAGGGGCGGGACTATAAATAAATAATACTACTTCCTCTTCTGGTGTAGAAAATATAATATGTACCGAATGGTGTAAACATCATATGCATACAATACTGTAAAATATATAAATATATGTATATGTGAATATTTTATGTATGTTACATGTTATTGTAGAATTATATGACAAAATTTTATAAGTATATTATAGAAAATAATAACAACAACAATAATAATAATTTAGGTCATCACATTATCAAGTGAGCGCATAACAATCCCAAGGTAGCACCCAATGTAACATCCCTTTTGTTATGCCACGTGTAAAGATTTTTTTTTTTCAAATTCAAACTGCATTAATGATACCATCCTATTAAATAGGAAGTTTCCAAATGATTTTATTTCAAAACAACACCTATCAGAATATTAATTTGAAATAACTTTATTCCTCAAAATATAAACATGGATCAACCCACCAATTGAGTTAAGCCGTCAACATAAGTCTTAATACAAATCCTTTAAGTTTGAAAAACTTGTAACAACTAATTATTACATTTATTTAAAGCAAAGTTCCCAAAATGTAAAGGAAAGTCCCAAAAGCATCCCCAAATGTATCTGCACCATCATCTACTCCCGTATAACCCAAGTTATACAATCATCATAGGTGGAAACCACAACCACAAACATGCAAGGGTGAGTTAACCATGTAACATATCACTTAACAATGCATATCAATATACACTCACCTAACATCATCATAATATAACATAAACTCATTTAAGATATCAACTATCACATGTTCTCAAAACCACAACATGTACCCAACAACACATTACCACCAAGTAATATTAAATGGGGAAAAAAATGATCACATGATTAACCACTTAGCCAAAATTCACACGTACTTTACCAAAGATGTCACTTCCCATTACTCTCATAGCGAGCCCCGACGAAGTATAACACTTCACATTACTCATATCAAGAGCTCCGACAAAGTATACAAACTTCCATAATTAACCACCCAACCAATCTCATACGAAATTTACCAAAGATGTCACTTCTCATTACTCTCATAGTGAGCCTCGACGAGATACGAAATCTCCCATTACTATTATCGAGAGCCTCGACGAAGTGTACAACTTCCACAATTAACCACCCAACCAATCTCATACAAAATTTACCAAAGATGTCACTCCCATTACTCTCATAGTGAGCCCCAACCAATCTCATACAACTTCCTATTATTCATATTAAGAGCCCAACGAGATACGAGATCTCTCATTACTCTTATCGAGCCCTAACGAAGTGCACAACCTCCCATTACTCAGATTATGAGGCCCGATAAAGTGTACAACTTCCCATTACTCTTATTGAGAGCCTCGACAAAGTGCACCTCTGGTACAATTGCACATAGATACCTTTCAAAACATTCATACCCAAGCATATAATATCTCATCATGATCACACATCAATCAACAATCACATGATCATCCTCATGCATGATCAATAAACACACATGCACATCAAGGCCTTATCATTGCATGTATCACAACACATTGACAATCATACAATCATCATCACTACTAACATACATCATTCATCATGCCCAACATCCAATATATTGCAAACATAGCTCATCATAATTTATCACAACCACATCTTAACACAATACAACCATGAAAAACTATCAATCATGTGTAACATATATCTCTAACTACAAACCTCCAAATTGAGATCACACCATTCAAACTAAAGAACAATATGTTATGGACTAGCTGCCAAACTTTTAGCTAAATCGGACGGTTAAAGAACATGGAAACTTGGTTTTAAGAAACATATGCATACTAGAAAAAAAGTAGAGCCTAACATTAGAAGCCAACGCTCAATGCCATACCTCTCATAAAAAAGGTCGCTCAGCGTCCAAAATCAACACTTGGCATCAAACCTCTTGTAAAAATGCCCAGAACCAGCGCTTAGCGTCCAACAACGCGAAAACACACTCAGAAATACGAAAAACAACAAAATTACACATGATTTAGTCATCTTAAGGCATACTAAACATAATGAAACATTAAAATTCATTCACCATACACATAATTTCATAAAAAAAAACATTTTTATCTTCCCAACCTTCCACATCATGAACATAATTCACCATTGCACACACCAATCCAACCAAGCACTGACTTACCCACTCATGGACACAACCTCATGATTTCTGTATGCTACTGAACTATTATTGCACAACACAAAAAATATCCAAGAACCATGTACATGTTGAAATCATATTTACATGATAAACATTCACCTAAATTGATCAAAGTTAACCCAACAAATTTTCTAGCGCAACCTCCACTCTATGAAATTAATGTTAATCCCATCCTTCTCATGCATCACTCCTCATTTTTTTTATCATAAATCAAAAGGAGCCCTTCTAATATCTCTACGTCATGATCAAGCCAACAACAATCATTGTTATTAAATTTTTACACCAACATGCTCCATGAAACTTTCTTGCATCTCTTTTAATAACAAAATTAACAAGCCACAGTAACAAAAATTAATACACCAAAAATCATAATTCTAAGAAAGATAGAAATTTAGTTATATTATCATTTTCACAACATTATCTCAAGATTACTAGATAATAAAAAAAGAATTAATGCCAAAATGCCTAATGAATTGCTCCATACAAATATACCCAATTTTTTTCAAAGAAAAACATCACCCTTCCTACGTGATTCCCCAATTACAAAAGAAAAAGGACACTACTTTGCAGACACTACTTTGCCTCATACCTCATCACGAATCAAAATAGAAGGAAAGAAAAACACATAGTCTCCTTGCAATCCCATGGAAAAACCCATCCCCAATACACAATCATAAAAAAAATCAAGAAGACAAGCTTAACACCCCTTACCTTGAATTCATGCAATGAGATCACCTTAGCCTACACATTCCCATTTTTTACTCACCCAAAGCCCCAATTTTTAACTTAGGTAAAAACTCTTTGTTTTCCCTTAGCTAGCAATTAAAAAGAAAAAAAAATTAATCCTCAAGAATGTACTAAAAGAATATCCATAATTTATCCTTTCTTACTCTAGCCAAGATTGGAACACATAACCCCTATTACTTAAGCACCACTCCAAACCATATTAATCATCACATCTTTCTTGTCATTCCACACACATGACAACATTACAATATCTCCACAAATTCAATGCATTCAAGAAAAACAACCAAATAAATTCTAAACTTGCCAAATAAAATTTTAAGCCATCACAAAAACGTATAAGTTACACAAAAACTTGAACTCATGACCATCAATCCATAGCTAAGGTCTTAACCAACCATGCTACTCTACATCTTTGTTTATAATCATCACTTTATAATTATAATTACTTTTCCTGGGTCTTACACCCAACACCCAGGACCACTAGAACTCATTGTCAAGTGATCGTCCAACGATTCCAAGTTAGTGCCCAAAACCTTAGACCTCTAAAGCTCAATGACTTGAGTTCTCCGCTTGGCGCCCAAAAATTTTGTGAAACTTCCTAGCGTCGTATCAAAAATTAAATCCTTATCTAACAAAGATAGGTTATCTAACTTGACTATGTAGGCAAGTCTAGCTTTTTCTTAATTTAAATTATTTTGTTCTTGTTCAAAATAGACCTTAGGTAGATCAAATTGAATAATCCTAACACAATCAAATAAGTTCCACAAACAACATTTCAAATCCAAATAAATCAACAACTCAAATCACTATCACAATAGCTTTAATTTCATCATCATAATCAATTCATCAATTTAAAAAAAAAATCAATCATTATAAATAAACTAGCTTCCCTTACCTAAAGTAAAAAACTCTGAATTGAATGTTGCTTCTACAACTCTAATTTTCACATGATGCTCTAACTCAACAAAGAAAATCCTATCATAAACGAATAGAAATTCACCTTGTACTATTTTGAGCCATCTACATGAACCAAAGAGACCACATGCAACTAAAAACAATACACTATCTCAAAAAAGAGTAAAAAGTGAACTTACTCTAAAAAGTGAACTTACTCTATCCTTCCTATGGTATATGATCTTTAAACAGATAAAAGATCTAGAAAGAAGATAAAGAAAAGTTTATAAAAGAATTTTAAAAAGATTATACTTTTTATAAAATGAAACTCAATTAATAGAAATTTTATTTATAATATAATGTTTTAAATAATAAATTAATTGAGTGTATCTTTTAAAAGCACTATTATTTTATACTATTTTCTCTTAATCCTTACATATTATACAAAAATTAAATTTAAGGTTTGTTTTGTTATTTAAAAAATATTTGTTGTTGTTTTCACTAAATTTAAGATCAAGAAAATGTAAAAGATGTAGATATGTTTCATTTTCTTAGAAGTATTTGGTAGAGACTAATAAGGTATTTATTGTTGATTTATATACCATGATTTTGAATCAAAAGAAATAAATAAGTTTCACGAAAATCATAAAACGAAAAAAATGTTTTATGAACTGAAAATGCAATGCGAGCAAGACAACAAAATATTGTATTTATTTATTGATTTTCTGTATCAATTGTTCACATTATTTTTTATTTATATTTAGTTATTTGATTTGTTTATATTTAATTATTTGTATTTCGAATTAGTCTTGTTTTTATGGATTATTTTTATGTGGAGTTCAAATCTAATTCCCAAGTTGTTTATTAGATAAAAGATATAGACACTTTACTTCTACTACTTAATTTGAAAAACGTAAAAATGTTTTCTCTAGAACTTATTTACTATATTCAAATATATTATTTTACATCCATTTTACCATTTTGTAATTATTGCATTTTCATTAATATAACTGAAAATATTAGAATTGCTAATATAAAAAAATCACAAGTTTTAAGTTTAGATAAATTAAGAAATACTTATTTTTTACTCAAAACAATTGTGTAAGTTTTTAAAGTCGTCAATCTTAACGTACGAATAGTAAACGACTTTTCTAATTTTTATGAAGAACTTATGTTTTTATAAATTTCTTCAAACACATTTACTTAACACAGATGACTTTATATTAAAAAATGAATATTTAATTAGGAAATTTTAAAAAAGAATTACAAACAAACAAGACGTTAAATTAATAGAGGAATAGATTATCATATTTAAATTCATTAAAAACTTATTAGTTAGTTAACTTACTTTTTTTCTTTGACATGATTAATTAACTTACCAAATAGGCTGCTTACCCAGTCAAAATAATCTTACCAGATCTTATAAATTTCTAAAACCCATTGGAAACCTGTGTACTTACCTTTATATGATAATAAAAAATTAGAAAGTAAAATTAAAAAGTTAGAAAATATAATATTTATTAAATACAAAATTATTATTAAAATTATATTGAACTATAAAAAGATTATTATAAAAAGCAATTACAGAAAAACAACATTTTTTATTAAATTTTCCAATATATAAAATCAATAAAATAGGTTATATTAATAAGAGTAAGATCCAGAATAAAATATATATAATAAGAGAGAAGTTACACTTCATTGTTAACAGTCATAGCAGTTATGAAGTAAAACAAAATTTTCTACATTTTTAATCTTATCTCAACATTTAATTTACAAACCTAATTAAATTAAATCTTATTTTTCAACACCTCAAAATCTTGTGTCATAAATACTTTTAAAATGCTTAAACAGGTTTTTTAGAATTGAACTGGTAATAATAAGGCACTGTTTGTTCTTATTAAAAATCTTTTCTTTTTCATATGAGGTAGTTTTATACTAACACGATGACATGCTTATGAAAAGAAAACATTTTCCAGAAAAGTAATTCCCATATTTTAGGATATCGATTTGGTGGGAAGCAACCATAAACAACTTCCTTGTCCTTGTGCCAAACACTTGGTGAACAAGACAGAATCGGTTTTCTCTTTCTTCCAATCCAAACCCAATTGCACCAAAAAAATTCCAAATAGAATGAACATTGTATTAAAGAGAGTAGTGGCTGGAGTGGGTCATAGTGAGTAAAAGCACGTTTGCCGTATCTCGTGAGGTCGTGTTCCTGTGGACCCCTCTTGTCCCTCTCCACCTTCCCTTCTTGGATTATGTGGTTAGATATTCTTAAAGTTTCAAAGTACATTGATAAATCATAAATACCATACACTATAACAGAATAATAATATAATAATAATGATGAAATAATATATAATAATCAAACCAAGAAAATGGAAAACAAGACAGGAAGACAAAACATCACTAAGAGAATATGCACATATATGTGTGTGTGGGTGTTTGTATATATAGATAGACACACAAGCACATATGTTGAGAGAAAGGTAGTTTCTTTTCTTTTGGGTTCCTTTCTTATGTGGCATACTTTGCATCTCATGCAGCAGCGTCTTGAAATTCTCTGTAACGGTTATTTTTGTGAAGGGGGAGAGGAGAAAGGACACTGATCAGTGACTACTGTTTTTTGGTTGAAATTGCGACTTCTGAAATGGATTACAGCGATTACAAGTATATATATTTATATTTCTCAGCCCTTTCCTTTGCCTCAGTCTTTTTCTTTTTCTGGGTCTGTCTCTTCTCTTGGGAAAGCCACACCTTTGGGAACTGCATTTCGTTTTCAACATGTACTTTTTCGTGCTCTTCAATTTTCGTTCTGTGTTTTTATTCGGGACATGAAATGGGTTTTCATGAGATTTTGCTTCTGATAAGTGTTTTTTCTGGTTTTTTGGTTCGTTCATGTATGAGGTTGTTGACCATCGTTTCACTTTTTTTTTTTACACCTTTCATCTGTAAACTTTGGCCGGTTTAGTAGTTTTCTGTTCTTGGTTTTCGTTTGCTCTTGGGATGGTTGATTCATGTTAGGTTTTGTGGATAAAGGGAGGATGATGGTGTGATGATGATGATGTTGGCGGGTCACTATTTCTCTCCCTCTTTCATTTTTTTCTTTTGTTTATTTGGCCCTTTTCTCTTCTTTTGCCCTTTTTTTTCTGCAGTAACTAATGGTTCTGTTCATTTTTATTTGTGTTGTGGTTTGGTTTGGTTTGTAACTTGTGCTGCAATTTACTTTTGTTGTTGATTTGGTTAATCTTCTTTGTCTATGTACTTTTGGTTGGCTTATTTATTGCTGAAATCATGATGTCTACAGTGTATTCCTTGTGATTCTTCCTAATTGGTTTCTTTTGTGTGTCTTTTTGCTCCTTTGTCATTGTTGCATGACGATCATTTGCTTTTTTCTCCATGTTAAATGGTGCTAGGGAGCCGTGGGATTGGCATAGGGAGGACTACTATCTCCAGAAGAGTTTCAATTATGGTAACTCTAACTTGTGGTTCTAAGTTGGATTAGTCTTAAAATAATTGATGCCTGAGAAAGTTTTCTTGTTTAAGCAGAAATTTCGCAAGGACTGTGGAATGAGGTTCCTCAAAATGAAGATCTGTCATGTGTGTTCAATGATGAAACAACCCCAGTGAAGGCATGTGGGGATTTTTCATACAATGTCAATAATAGTGGTAAGGTACTTCTATCTGGTATGCACTTATATGTTGTCTAACAATCAATATGTGCAACTTGGATATTAGTTATTTTTCATTTCTATAATGTTGGGTGAACTTGACAAAACTGGTAGGGTTATTGCCTTGTGGAACCAAATTGTAGCTTTGCTTGTAGGGATATAGCTTTATGCATCATGTGTTGGGTTACCTTTACTTTGTATTACTATAGTTACTCCTGCTATGCTTTTTTATGTGCAATGTTGTCCTTTCTAGCTCTAATAAGGTGGATTTCAGAGTCAAATGATCTGCGAAATGAACCAGACAAGTGTTTGAAGACTTCTTATCAATTTAAGAGACGGAGGATGCTACAATTCAATACTCAAAATGGGTGTCATTACCCCTCCAACGAACAAATGTCTTCAGCATATTTGAAAGTAAAGGTCAGTGCTTTTTTACCTTGAGAGTGATTTTTCACTCATAATTGGTCAGGCCATATGAAAAAATGAGAGCACAAGTACACTTAATTTGAGCAAATTCATCTTTTTCTTAAATATATTGCACATGATATAGCTGACCAAGGTAGGAATATGTTTTGTCTTAAGGTAGCTAAAACTTGTGCAACTTTTCCTTGTTATTTTTGCAAGATTTCCGTTTTTTTTTTTGTACTATATTTCATAGTTATGCTTTTCTGAAATGATTAGTTCAGCCATATTGGTTGATATCTCTTCATCTGTGAAGTAGAACTTAATCAACTGTCTCAACTGCAAGTTTTCTGTAGCCATTAGAAGACAGTTTAGTATAATAGAGCCTGTTTTAACTTAGACTTCTGTGATGACTATTAAAATGTGACAATGAGATGATTATTAACCTGGTGTTCTTGTTTTGAGTTGATCAATAATCCTGTTTCTGTCCTTCAAGGCTTCATGATTTGCAATGAACATTGTTGGCACTAGACACTATCACTCAATGAGATGTTGTTTGAGTTAATAATTTTGTTAAGAGTTGCTGTTTTTGCCAGATTGTGTAACTGTTACATTATGTGTATAGGGGAAGGAGGACCCAAATGAAGAGATATTCTCAGAATTTTCCCAATGGGTATCTGGGGCATCAGGTTTACCTTTTGCAAAGATTATGCTTTGTTCTTTTTTCCTTTTTAGTTGAATTTGATATCTTTAACCAATTACAATGAAACGTGCATTAGGAAGTGCATCTGCTTCCAGTTATGAGGATCTTGAATCAGCTGAAGGGTGGCTAGCAGATTGTTTTGCAGAGGCTGAAATGCAATTATGTCCTGATGATTTGTATGCTTCTAAAGACCACCATTAATATATGATATGACATGTATCTTTTTATACAAAATAATCTTATGATTATGTTATTTGACTCAGGAATTTTTCTGGGGCTGATGATGTTCATCTAGATGTTGCAGGTAGGAAATTTTCTGCCTGCCATTTACTCTAATTTCCCTCCTTTCTTGCACACTTTGACTTATTTGAAAAACGTTATATGCTTCCATAGATCTGTGCAACATCCAACCTGTGCAAGAACAAAATCCGGTTCAGCACCGCGCCACTAAAATCCCCAAAAATATTGTCTTCAAAGGTTTGTTATGTTCTTGATACAGTCCTCGTGCTTGTTTTAATTGTAATGGATATCTGCATAATATCTCATCTACTAATATCATCCAAGTTGCTAGGAGATGAAGCTGTTTGAATAAACTTCTGCAGAAGAAAAAGGGGAGGAAAAATAAAATAAACTTCTGCATATACTGTATTAACTTATGCATAACACAAAGCTTATCTTTCAGAGAAGCTTCTATGAGAGAACTTTCTGCAGATTGATGTAATACATTAGCTAACTTTGGCTTATGGTTGCTGTCAAATGCTAAAGAATCTTTAACCAGAAACAATAGTACATAATAGTTATCTTCTTTTGTGACATGAAATAAAATTCTGACTATGTTTAACAGGTACAGGGGGAAAATCATCTGTAGAAACACCCACAAAGATATCTGCTTCTGTGGCCTATCCATTTGCCTTCATTAAACCCAGTGGTGCTCATGGAGATGTAACTCTGAAGGAAATAAATCAGCGTCTTCTGTCTCCACCTCCTCTCAAATCCAAACTAAGTGTAGAAGATCCATCAACTTACCCAAAATCAGCCTTTTCTGGGAAGCCTGTTGTTGGAAAAACCAAAATTCACACTGAAGGGGGAAAAGGTAGCATCACAATTATGAGAACCAAAGGTTAAGAAGTGTTTAGTGCTAACTTTTATGTTGGGTTTGGCTTCATTTTGTGCATGTAAAACACCTGGTAATTTAATAGTTGGTATTGCAATGTTTTGTTCTTGTTATGCACTCATGATAACACCACCTTAGTGTGTGTCGTAGTTGAGGATCTAGATGCTTTTCTCTTGGTGTAGATGCTTTTGTTTAAGCTAACTCTGCTATCAAAATTTTGATCAACCCTGATATCCTATATTATGATATAACAACATCTATAAACCTAGTTGGTTTAATGAATTTATCAGTGTTTGTACATGTCAAGAATTTCTGTTTTTGTCCTTATAAATTTTGTTTTGTAAGCTATGAAAAGAAATTTAATTTGATGTGCTATGTCTGTACGCATGTTATGCTGATACAAGGATGTGTAACTTGCTTTAGAACTTGAATCTAAGATGTTTAAGAGCTTCTACTAAATGAAGCTTAAGACGTGAATAACTAGGATGCATGCTTGATGAAAATTAAAATTTTAAGGACTAAAAAAGTTTATAAATCATTAAAAATTATTAATTGAAACATGCTTTTAATAATTGATTCACTTTATATTGAAATTTTTTCGCGCAGAGTATTCCAACGGGACTTTCTTTTCCTTGTAAGCAACCATGACTAAAAGCATATGATGTTAAAAATATATGGCGTTACTTTTACAAATTGTTACAAATATGTTATGACAAAGGATAGACCAAAAACCTTATTTCAGATTGCAGACACGATAACTTTTATTTTTTATGATTATTTTGCAACTTACTATTAGATTAAAATTTCATTTTTCATAAAATTATATATACACATTTTATATCAATCTATAATTATTCGATGCATGGTTTAGTATAGATAAAAACTATATAGTTTTAAAAATTGGCAAATTTTATAATTTTTAAAGGATACTAAAATATGAATAATATAATTGTCTTTATTATTGTTCAATTTGTACAAATGTTGGCAGATAATCAAAATAACAAGAAATTATAATTTAACTCTTAGACAACAAAAAAACATTTTTTATGTAAAGTTATCAGCATTGTAACATTTATATATATATATATATATATATATATATATATATATTATGGTAAAACTATTGTTGCATCTATAGGTGTTAATGGAATTGTGGGAACTTTTAAACCCTTTGTTATTGGTTCCTGTCTTGAATGTCTAATGTTTACATCTTATTTTTGTAAACAAACTCTGAAACTCTTATATAACTTGATCATTCTTACCTGACATATACGGTGTTAATTTTTACTAAAAGGAAAAGAAAAAAATGAACATTTTTAAAAAATTAAAAGATCAAATGGAATAAAAATAATAATAAAAAGACCAAAATAAATTAAACAAACAAATTAAAGGATTAAATTAATAATTAAGCCTTTAAAGAATTAAATAATAAATTAATTAGAAATGAAAAATAAAAAATGTAATAGTTTATCAAGAAACAAAAGGATATTGAAAGCTTCAATAACAAAATATATTAAACATTGTGTATAGAGTTCGTGTGTTTTGGGTAGATGGGCTATGAATGTTTGGGTAACTTGCCGGATTGGACCAGAGGTTGAATTGTTTGATAAACTTTTAGAGCAAGTTTCTTTTTTCGATATAATCTCTCGAGTAAACGAGTTTTACTTGTTGATTTTCTAGATTGTCCCTAACTTAGAATACTAAATCCAGTTCAATTTAAAATTTAAGGTTTTTTTTTTATTAGTTCAACAATGTAAATAAACATTAAAAAATGATTTAAACATATTTTAAGTATTTTTAATTAAATAACTATTAATGTTTTTGTCTATTGAATAATCAATTTTTTTTAAAATTTTTAAATTGCCATCTTGTTATTTTTTTTTTGTTATTTAGGTGATATGTTTATTATTTTGTCCATCATCTTACTTACTCTCTTCACGTGTTAAGAACTAATTTTTGTAATTAATATATAAATGATGTTATGATTGATCTTAAAACAATTAGTGATTTTTATTGCCCTCACTAAAAACATGTTGCAGAACAAGCTTGTTAGACTCTGCTATAACTTCCACATCATTACTTGTAGTGACTAATGGATTATCTCTTCTCTATTGTTGAGACCATTCTTATTATCCAATATATTTTTAATGAAAACACTAAAAATTATTTGTTTTTTTTTTTCATTAACTGAAATATTATTTTATATTAATCAAATAATCTCACATTTATTAACATATAGAAACAAGTAAACGATGACACAGTAAAATAATAATCACTTATCTATTTAATAAAAAATTAAATATAAGATAATTAATTAAAAGTATAAAAGTTACCCAATATACAATTTTTTTTAATAATAATTCAATTAAAATACCTAAATTTATAAAAGATTTAAAACTTAATTATGCTTTAAAAAAAGTTAAATGTATCTATAGATATTTCTTTCTGCACCCAAATACCTTCTTCCCACACCTCCATATTTTCAAATTTCCAATTTTGCCCATCGTTATTATACTAATCCTTAGTTTGAATTTTTTTCATTCCAGTATTGTAATCCAAAAACTTTCAGATTTATTAATTCCTAAGAGTATATTTAAATTTAGTGTTTTTTTAATTGAATAATCGATAATTTAAAATATAATATTAGATACTATGTAATCTTAAAGTCAAATTTTTTGAATATTTATTTCTTCGAAATTATATATTTTCAATGATAGTTAACATTCTAAATTATATAATATAAAATATAAGATATAATTATTTTCAATTTAGTTTTTTTTATTATACTCCGGTTCACGTTGTTTGTAGAGTTGTCACTGTACAACAAATTAAACAACTAATCTTAATACCATATTGAATACACATGATCAAGGAAATATCAAAAGAGAGACTAAAATGATGTTAACTACACGTAACAAACAAACCAACCCAATTAACAACTTTATTGTACAGTGACAACTCACCAATGTACAAACGACGTTAACTGAAATATAACAGGAGGTATTAAATTGAACCACTTTATAAAATAAGGGTATCAAATTGCATCTTTCAAAAACTCAGAGACCAAATTGAACATTCCAAAAATTCAGATACCAAATTGAACCAACTCAAAAATTGAGGGACTAAACCAATAATTATACCTAAAATGTATTTTTGAAATATTTTCGAAGTGTCATCATCAAATATAATTTTTTCACTCCTGAATTGATTAATCTAGAACTGAAATTTTCTGCTTCGAATAACACAATGGTAAACTTTGTCTTTTTTAAAAAGTTTGTAATCCAGGATATGATTTAATATCCAGAATTTGGTACTATGCGGTGGAACATAATGCACTTGGCCATTTCTTCATACAAGAACCCTAAAACAATAAATTTTTATTGTTTGGGTGGGACATAATTCAAAAAGACATTATTGTCGATGACTTTAGCCACGTTCCAATGTTGGAATAAATTTATCACTTTGTTGGGAAACAAGATTTTGGAAATACATCAACTATGAAAGTTCCAGACGAAAATCTGAAATTAAACAAATTAATCGTATTTGAATTATATAATTCTAAAATATAAAATTCACTAATATTTTAAATCATATAAATTAAAAATGTTAAATAATATTAAAATTAAATAATTTCAGATTTTTAAAACAAAACATTAAAGTTTTTAAATTTTAATTATGTAATTCAAAATATTATTTTCAAGGTTCAGATGATATAATTTAAAAAAAAAATCTAAATTTACATATATTATTACGAATTATTTAATCTGAAAGTTTCCGAACTATACTATAAGAATTTCAAATGGGATACCATAATAATAACAAAGAGAAAAATTCGAAATTAATAAAATATGAACATATACAGAAGAAGTTCTAAACATACAAAAATAAATACATCACTAAAATAAAACTCCGAATAATTTTAATGACTAAAAATATGTTTAAAAGTTAATTTAAAAACTAAATTTCTAAATAAAAATTAATTTAGAGACTAATTTATATTAAAAATTATTTTAATTATTTCAAATTTTTAATTTATAAATTGATATCTAAATTTATCATATTAATTATTTTTTATTTTTAAAATTGATTATTATTCAGATATTTTTGTATATATATTTGCATTTTCTTCATTTTATTTCTTTATTTCACTATTACTTGCTGTATTTTCTATGCGCAATTACTATTTTCAAAGTAAATAAAGCAAAATTCATGATTTTGATATTTAAATAGATTACATCGACAGCTGTTTGAGATTTTTTGTTTTGTTTGGAATTTAATGTAATATTCCTGTTTTTTTAAATATTTACAATAAAAAGTATAAATATTTTAACAATTTTCTTATGAAAATGTAAGTCACACGAGCTACATCGAAATCAATTTAACTTTCAATCTAATGCAGTTAAATTGTGTTTATATATCCTTCTATTTAACCACTTTAAGTTGGTTTGAATTAAACCATCGGGTTTAAATAAATTATCATATTTCAATTAAAAGAATATATCAAAGTAAATGGTTTTAATATTTTTTAATGTCTATAATAATTATTATATTTATAGGACATATATGAAAACAATCATATGATAACATAAAATTATTTCTATACTAAAATTATTAAATAATTAGTATTTTAATATATATGATATTGAGTTGGTTGTATTCATTCAATTTGAAATTCATGATGATCATGCCACTTAATGAAATAATTAGTTCACTATTTTGTTATATCTTTTCCTTTTTCCCATATATTTTTTCTAGTGCTTAATGAGAGAAAAAACAAATATATTTTCTTTGTGCAAATTTAATTCAATAGAAGTTTTAAATAATTAATTTTTTATTTTTTATTTTGGTGATGAAACATAAATATTTTTTTAGGATTAAATATGTTTTTTTTCCTAAACTATTACAAAAAATTGTGTTTTGTCCTTAAACTAAAATATAAGTTTTTTTTTCTTACATCTTATGAAAGTAAAATATAAAGTTCTTAAACTAAAATATAATTGTAGGATCACTACCATCTTTTTTCTTGAATAAATATAGTTTGGTATTAGTTGACTATGTGACAAAGTGAGTTGAAATAGTGGCAGCTTCTACGGCTGATGTCAAAACAATTATCAAATTTATCAACGAAACATTTTCTGTAGGTTTGGAACTCCGAGAGTGTTGATTAGTGATGGAGGTTCACATTTTTGCAATGTTCAACTTTCGAAAAGTTTGGAGCATTATGGAGTGCGACATAAAATTACATCACCTTATCATCCAAAGACCAATGGACAAGCAGAGGTGTCAAACAGGGAAATCAAGCGTATTCTAGAGAAAACAGTAGCATCTTCAAGAAAGGATTGGTCAATAAAGTTGGATGACGCAATATGGGCCTATAGAACTACTTATAAGTCTTGTACTGGTTTATCCCAATTCCAACTGGTATATGGTAAGTCATGTCACTTACTGGTCGAGTTAGAACATAAGACTTATGGGCTCTAAAATTTTTGAATTTTGACTCAGAGGTTGTAGGAATTGGAAGAAATGAGACTCAATGCTTATGAGTCCTCTAAGCTTTACAAGAAAAGGATGAAAGGTTATCATGACAAGAAAAATCTCAAAAAAGAATTTTATTCAAGTCGATCAGTGTTACTATTCAATTCCATGTTAAGGTGATTTTCTGGAAAACTCAAATCAAAATGGTCAAGACTAGGGATGGCAAAAATACCCGTGCCCATGGGTATCCGCAAATAAAATTAGTGATGGATATAGTTGGTACCCATGGGTATTTGTTACCCGCGGATAACAAATATTTTAATATCCGCTTATAAACGGGTCGGGTATCATACTATTCGTACTTGTGGATACCCGTTACCCATTACCCGTAAAAAATTAAAATTAAAATTATGTTTTATTAAGTTAAATTTAATGAAAATTAAATTTTAATTTATATTTTATTAGATTAAATTAAATTTATATTTAATATAGTTTATATTTTATTTTACATTGTTTTGGTAATTTTATTTAATTTTAATTTTAAATATTTATAAAATATTTTTTTAATATTTATGGGTATTCATGGGTACCAGTGGGTTTTAAAATATCTGCAGATATTTTTTAAACGGATACCTGCACGGGTAGTAGGGCAGATAACATGTGAATTTTTTTGTCTCGGGTCGTGTTGCAGGTAGGCACTGTACCCAACCTAACCCGTTGCCATCCCTAGTCAGGACCATTTCTTGTCATGTTAAACCCTATGGAGCTATTGAGTTAGAGGATCCTGAATAAAAAAGTTGGGTTGTAAATGAGCAAAGGTCGAGAGCCCTATTTTGGTGGTGAGGTTGATAAGCTTGCAACAATCATCCAATTGGACGATCCCTAATGATACAATCGTTAGGCTCCTGACGTTAAACAAGTGCTTCTTGGGAGGCAACCCAATGTTTAATTATGTTTTTGCATTATAATTTTATCTTGTGTTTGTTAAATGTGTTTGTGTATATAATTTTATGTTTATGTGTCAAAAGGTGAGTTTTTAACATTCAAGTTTCTCAATAGAGAAAACATGCATACCTGGGTGTTTGCAAGCAAAGTTGATGTGTTAAGCATGAGGATAAGTTTTGGTGCCAGAATCGAGTTCAGTGAAGTTAAAAACCGCCTTATTTAGGTCAAATTGTGAAATTTGAGTTTGAGGCTTGATTTTGAGTTTGATGATGTGAAACTTTTTGAAATGATAGAGAATGAATCGAAAAATAATTTGATGAGTGTTTATTGGTTAACTGGACTGAACTCATCATGAATTGATTGAGCAAACGTTGAAAACAATTTTGAAAAGTGGTAAAATATTTTGTTTCTCTCAAACTGCAAATTCTCGCCTAATTTAAACTTTTCTCGTCTAGGCGAGATATGCAAATAACAAAACCAGAAGTTTTTCTGATAATCTAACTTAAGCGAGAATGGGCTCACCTATGCGAGTTTTGAACTAAAAATTGGATTATTCTCTGTAACATTTTCACTTAAGCTAAAACAACCTCGTCTGGGCGAGAATGGTATGCAACAAATTGCTTGACCACTGGAGCTTTTAGCTTGGGCAACACCAAGCTCGCCTAGATGACATTTTTTAAACTTTTGGTCACATTAATGTCGCTTAACCAAGACCCGTGTCGCTTAAGCGAGAACACGCGACCCTGAATTAAGTGGGCAACAAGGGGAGAACAAATTCAAAATTACTTTCTCCCCCAAACAGTCACACACAATCCACTTCTTCTAAAATATTTGGGCGTGTCTTACTTCACTCAATTCTCTTGAGTTTAACTCACCAAACTTTTCCTCCCTTTGTTAATTTCTCTTCAAGGTAAGTTCTTCTTTGTTTCTCTTCATTTTCACTAAGCAATTTCATGGTTTTATGCTCTATCATACCCAAGGGTAGTTCCCATGCAAGTTGTTTTTTTTTTTTTTTTTACATTTTGGGTTTAAGTGTGATTTTTTGGTAGAATAA
>Ga0214542_1004526_pt1 | contig 27506 bp, 14 predicted proteins | sample CNSS1metaG_FD_160096 | JGI IMG/M metagenome (GOLD analysis project Ga0214542, IMG submission 160096) | Root nodule microbial communities from cowpea collected in UCLA plant growth center, Los Angeles, California, USA - CNSS1 | ecosystem: Host-associated > Plants > Roots > Nodule | place: USA...
TCTTGTTCATCTGAAGGCTTCTCGTTATTATAATTGTGTGATACTTTATTTGATGGATTAATCTATTAAAAATGGGACGTCACATATATATATATATATATATATATATATATATATATATATATTCGGTTCTCAATTTAAAAATACACTTTTAATCAAAAAATATATAATTAAAATTGTTTTTCAAAACTATTTTTGGTTCTCAAACCGTACATTTGAGAAACTAAAACTATGTATTTTATAAATTTGTGTTTTAAGAATTTTAAACGAGTCTATTCAAATTATCACATATTCGAGGAATAAATATTATTTATTTAACACTTTTCATACGAAAACATAATGAAATATATTGCATGTAGGGGTATCGATGTTTTGTTATCATAATGTGTTTGCATTCAATAATTATAGTGTGGTTTTTTTAAGAATTTGTAATGATTTGAATAATGAACATAATGGAGGAGATGGTTAGTTCCTGTAATTACCAAAGCATGCATGAAGTGTGTATCAACCCAAACTTTCATATTCTTGAAGTATAATTAGGTTTTTTTTTTCAGTATCAAAACACATCATTTAAGCAATAAATAGGTATATATTTTATATAGTCTTACAAAATAATTAATTATTTTTATAAAGTTACTGGAACTATAAGAATGATAAAAAATATTTATCTGATACCTAAACTTGTAACTGTGATGGTCATCTAACCCATTTGGCAGTCTCAATATTATTCCCTAATAACCTTTACATCTCTTTTTACTCGTGTGAGTAACACAATCATAATATAAAGGTAAAATCACATATAGAAGACTCACAAAATAATGGTAAATTAAAGCTATAAAAATTATGCTAATTATTTTGTATTATTGTCATAATAAAAGATTTATCATATAATTGAATTCATACATAATTTCATAAAAATAAGTAATAGTTCAAATAATCACATAGTTTTGCATTATACTTTCACAATCTTTCATATTCATCATACATTATACACGATCTCTTATAAAGAACTCCTTGTAATGACTATAATTTAAGATCATGCACATGTTACCTTTGGAACTACTACATTTTCATCTCAAATCATACATTTCAACCAAAAAAAATGTTTAATAAACACAATGTTTGAGATATTTTCTCATACATATATAATTTATCCACATTAAGCTAAAATTTCATTTAGGATTCATTCAACATAGATACATAAATAAACAAGACAATGTTCATTGACATCTCCCCACCATCTAGCGCCAGCTGCACCTAGAGCTATTAACTTTAAAATTCGAAACAACGCCTTAACAATTTGAATATCTCAATATAAAGAAATCAAAATGCACAAAAATTCATCCAAAAGTCAACCATTTGTCACATATATTTACAATTATTCTCGTTGAATACTAAAATATAAGAGTGGGCCTCAAATCAATCAATTTCTAAGACCAATCATGCACATAATTCAATTTACAAAATAATTATTTCAGTTTACACTGAAATACCATTTTTTTTTAAGTACTAGCTTCCTTTACTTTGATTATGACTCTTAGGGCTTCCAAAGTTCTCCCTGCACAACCCACTCGTATAAGTATCCTATATACACAAAAATAACATCAGATCAATGATCTACACACCACTGAGATCACAAACATGCAGAGAACCAGTTTGAGTAAACTGGAGCCATATGCAACTCATCATACTCACATGCAAAGGATGAAAACAATTTTTTACTTTATAAAAGGGCATAAAAATAAATTTCTCCATTTACCATCATGATAAAATAAAGTTAGAGTGTTATCTGTTGTAATTCCAAATAGTAGACTAGACTCTTATCGTAGAATATATGAAAGATAAATTTTATATTTTAGAGGGAGGGAATAGAGATTTAAGAGAAAGATTTTTCTAGAAAAACAACATTTTTTTATAAAATGGAATCTATAATAGAAAAATCTATTTATTGTTTAGCCTTTTATTACTAGAATGTTCAAGTATACTTTTTATTAAACGTTTAATAACTTTAAAATATCCATTTTCCAAATCTTCACAAAGTGTACTGTGGCAATTATTACACGGAAGTAAGCTATGTATTTTATCAAAACTTATATATAAAAATTTTATGTTTTTTAATATAATTACGAGTGATAACCAAGTATGCATTTACACATGAAATTTTATAGGTGAATAAAACATATTTGTTATGATTTTTTTTTTTATTCAAATCACATGTTTCAATTATGGATTGGTTGTTATGTTTGAAGGAGTTAATACAAATCAAATGTTTACTAAATAATATTATAATTAAACTATAAATGAATGCAAAGTGCAACAACTTTTTTTGATATATAATGGACCTACATGTTACACTTAAAGATATATAATTTATATTTTTCAATTCACGTTAGGACAAATTAAGATGTTGAGTTAATTTAGATTAAGTTTAGGTGAACCCAATTTAATCGTTATTCGCATTAAATTAAGTTAGCTTAAGTTCGTGTTAATTTAATATGAGTTATATATTTATGTATTAAGTTATATTTAGTCGATGTTTGGATAAATAAGACCATGTAAAGTCAAGTCATACTTGTGTATACTAAACCAAGTTTATAAGTTATAATAAATTTGACTCAACCAAAGTTGAATTGAGTCTAATTAGACCAAACACATGTTAAATAAAGATATCAAAAGGAATTATAACTTGTGAGTCAATCTCGCTAACTACAGATATAAGTTAAGTTAGGTTGAAAAAAAAATTAATTTTTTAAGTATGGACCAAATTATACCTAATTCGCTTAATTCTCAAGTTAAATATATTAGTCAATCGTGCACATAATTCAATTTAAATACGTAATCCACTAACAACTTTTTATTAGTTTTTTACCATTGTTTATTAATTTTTTTATTACAATTATCTACTGTTTATAGTTATGTAAGTTAATATTTTTAAATACTAGGACGATTGTTTAACAATATTTTAATACTTTAAATGTTTAATTTTTTGTTTGTTAATTTACTTAACAATTCAATTTTTAATTATTATATTTATGATAGTATTTGATGAAATATGTAAATAATTTCATTGAACATTTATAAAAAAATAAATAACTCAATTTATTTTCATTATATTGAAATAATATATGAAATAAATTCAAACAACAAAACTTGATTAAGTCAATACACTAACCCATGGTGATTTAAGTTAGATTACAAAAATTGTATCACTCACAAAAATTAAGTTGGATCGAAATGTTTCAAATTTAGTTCGATACATTCACTTTAACACCACAAAAAATTAGGCCAAACAAATAGAATAAATTCAAATATAAATTTAATTTGAATTGAAATGCATTTAAAGAATAAATCTATAAATTATTTTAAATACGTATAACGAATTTAAAATCTAAACTTTTATGAAAATAAAAATCAAATTTACTACTTCATTTATTAATCATCTTTTAACTACGGTAATATTTAGCATGTTTAGATGCTATTTTTTTAAACGAAAAAATATCAGTTAACTATTATATTAAATACGAATCAGTTTAATTAAATATTAGTATTTATCTTACTTTAGAAAATAAAATAATATTAAAATTATAGTATTAAATAAATAATTTTGTGGTTAGGGTCAACAACTTAAAATATTTAAGTTCTTTTAAATTTGGAATTGTTTGATTTTTTCAACCTTTGTGAATTTTTAAGCGATACCAAATTTACGATTACAAATAAAGTAAATCATGGTCAAATAACTAATTTTCCATGTGTAATAATAACTTAATGTTCATATTCCTACATTCTTGATTATTACCATATTATTTTCTTTTAAATAATTATTTTTAAAATTAATAATAGAAATCATGAGGTTAAAATAATTTTGTATGATTTCCTTACCAGTATTTAAATTAATGAGGTTCATGGATAGTATTTAAATTAAACGAAATCTAAACAGTAATAAAAAATTATTTTAAAAAGATAACATAATGAAGGTTTAGAATAAAAAATAAAATAAAAATACAAAATTCTGAAAAGTAAATAAAACATCAAAAGAATGAATAAACAAATCACACAGAGAAGAATTAAAACATGAAAACAAACACATACTTTTATCTTTAAAATTAAAATAAAAAACTATTTAAAGAAAGACTAGAAACATTTCTTAAATCAGGTATGTCTCTAAGCAGGGTCATCGAGGCAGTAAACAGAGAAATAAAAAATATTAAACATGATGGAAATGAATAATGTACAAACTAAACTTAAAAAAAGAGATTATTTGCAGAATTAAAGATTCTTGTTCTGACCCAACATGAAAGCTAAGAATACCTTAGCAACAAAAACACAATTATAAAATGCTAACAAAACTACATTCCCTAACCTTCTTCTTCTAATTCCCTTTTCCCTTTGTCCTATGTTTTCCCGACCATAGTCACATCCAAAAGTATGAAACCAGTAACACCACAACAAGTTTCGACCAAACCAGGCTTTGACTATTCCTCTTCAACATAGGTGGTGCAGAAGCAACTAAAGATCTGTCACAAACAAAAAAAATACTATAAACAGTTATTCAATAAAATATAAAATATTGAAATTTATTCCTAGTTAAAACTTTGATACATTATGATATTTAAACTTTAAAAAAAAAATATAATCTTTTATCCTAGTTACTTAATTTCTTTTTTCGTGTCAAACACGTCAGCATGAAAACACATTTGACACATCATTCATTGTTAAAACATTATATCCATCGATTTTTACGGTCTGGAGACAAAAATGTATTAAAGTTTCAAGATAAATTCAAATTTCATGTTAAAATTGGACTAAAAACGTATTTAACTCTAAGATATATATTCGAACTTCTTTTAAAACTAATAAGATATGCTGTGATCTCATACATACCCAGATGTAGAATAAGCACATTTTCCATAGCCTGAAGAGAAAAGAAAAGCAGAAGTTCAGAATGAATTCTATTTCAAGATCAGTATGAACAACATTATCAGCATACACAAATATTAAAATTCCATTCATTTCAAAATTATTAGTTTCAACAGTCAAATATTCCACACTTGATTTTCAGAAAGCATTCTGTAAGTACTGCGTAAAATGTACTCATTATGATGACATCAGGAATATAATCCAAAGTATGAACCTACTTTACTATATATACCAACTCAGCATAAATGCTTATTTAAAAGTAAACATCTCATAGATACAAAAACAAAAACCTGTAGCAGTTTTTCAAAGAAAACAAGCTAATTTGATCTTAAAGTTTAAAGGAGCAAGAATAATGCAAATGCATAAAAATAAAAAGAAAGCACACTAACAACAAAAAGCAAATTGTTTGATTGGATGGAATTGCAGTTGCTTAAGTTAAGCACCTGTCTTTTCAACACCTCACAACATTCTCAAACAAAAAGTTTCATAATCTTTGACATTGTATTTATATTCATCAATCACACAAGTAATGTTATTCATGTTCATTATTACACACTACTACATCACTATGGTTCCAAAAGTGAAAGGATGCTACATAGATATGAAAACAAAAATGGCAGAGGAAAAGTACTAAAGTTCCCAAGATTCAAGAGGCATATATAACTGTTAGTTACTTGTGATCTTCACATAAAGCATCAACAAGTTATGGTGGGGCTAGGGAATCTTAATTCCATATGTCTTAACATGAACTTTTGTGGATGAAAAAACATAAATGGTGAGGTTTACATTCCACTTATATATATTATAAAATTGTCTTATCTTTAATATCGATGTAGACTTCCAACACACCCCTTCATGTCGAGTATACTAACAGCTTAGCTCAACGTATAAAATTGTTTTATCTCCGGTCGAAATGAGATTTTCAACGATCTCAGAACATAAAAAACAAAAACATGGTTATCCAAACATATTTGTTAACATAAACATCTCAGAACACTGAACATGATTAACCTGATGAGATCAACATTTTGACTTACTGGGGTCACGTTTGGTCAAAGCAGCAGTGCCTCCAAAATTGCATGCAATGTCGGAATTTCCATTTGTCTGATAGTAGCTATTGAAAGCATAGGAAGCATGAGAAACAAGTGTGTCTGGTTGAAAACATGGTCCACCTTGTTGGATGGCTTTGCAATTTGCCATTCCAAGTCCACAAGCCCAATCAAGAGCATTCTGCAAGTCATTCTGAGAAGCACCAGGACGAGCCACACACCATGTTGTGCCATCAATGAATGTAGTGTTTCCTTCAGGTGGTGACATTGTTGTCACTGGAATAGCAGCATCTGATTTCTGTTGCACCACGATTTCCCTTGCCGTGGCTAAATATTTTTTCCAATGGAACCAGGAAAACATAATATGATAATAGTATTAGTTATTACATAAATTTAATAAATAAATAAACCACCAATGATCAAATTTAGTGAAAATCATGTGACAGCATCAACCTCTGGTCCACCAGTAACAACTCAAGAAAAAGAACTACTGAATAAGAGAAAGTATTCTGATCACTTTATACATAGCTGAGGTTTATAGCAGTCAGATTGTAGCGTGAAGGAAGTAAAGAATTTGAACCACATCATTCTTATCCTTTAATCACCCCTTTTCAAACTAAAAATTTCCAGACTTTGGTGATTAAAAAAAAAAAATCAGGTTTAGGGTTTAAAACCCACAAGAGAAGAATAAGCTAAAAAATAGTGACTCAAATGAAATGCAGAAAATATTTTAGCATAACCCAACCAATGTGAAAAGGGGATAAGTTTTCTATCATACTTGACAAGAAGAATTACAAGGGCACTAAGCATGTTTCATCTGATTTGTTTTAAGAGTCAAAAGCTTTCTCTTTTTCCACACTAAATATGAAATCAACATAAGTAACACCATTTTTTGCCTAACAAAAAACCATGAAACGCCCTCCAAAAGAGGTATAAAATTTAGTATTGGAATGATAAAAATGGAAAGTACGCAGAAAAAGAAAATGAGATTTCTTGATTTCTTGATTACTTAACAAGAGTCATACATACATAGATCACCAAGATCTCTTGAACTGAGTAAGATTTAAGAAAATGTGACCCTTTTCCAAAAAAAAAAAAATGATTCTGAAATGAGCACACTGCACAGCAAGACACTGAACAACTGGTTTAAAATCTGAAATGAAAAACTAAAGAAATAAAAATAAAACAGAGAAGAAAGAAAGTACTGACAGAAACATAAACATAACCAAAGTAGTGAAACAAGGGAGAAACACGACATACCCAGATAGCATTCTATAAAAACAAGGAACAGAAAAAGCGAGATTTTGTTTGTCATGTTTGCAGCTCCAAATAAACAAAAGTGGAAGGATTATAGTGAGTAGTGTGAGTCTGAACGATGATGAAGAAAGGTTGAGTGCAATGAGTGGTGGTATAAGAGCAGTGGTGTCAATGGAATCACCGGTTACTTGAAGGAAGATTTGATTTGAACTTTTGTTTCCTTTTTCACTTTTTTTGTGGTTTAAAAATGATTTATGAAGAAGAAGAATGCAGGCTTGTGAAGCAAGTAGTACTATCTTTGACAGAATGCAGCAGAGGATGCATTTTTGAGGCTTTTCACGAGCTACAAAAGAAGCTACAGTACACCATGTAATGTAAAGCCTTGTACTGTTATGAAATGAATCAATCAACTGTGATTTTTTTTCGTATTATTAAAACATTACTATTATTTGTACCAGTGTGAAATGCGGATTTATTATATCACTATTTAGTATTTCATTATAATAATAAATTTTAAAGTATATAAAATCTTGTTTGGTTATATTTAAATTAGAATAAGGATATTAATAAAAATAATTAGGATAAAAGATACATATATATTAATGTGAATTATTATTGAATAGTTTTGCAGCATGGTTTGTTTGATATACAAAATACGTTGATTTTTAAACACCTGAGTAAAGAATTTTTTTCGATAAAATCATTGTATATTAATTGTAATAAATAATGGCTTATTATTTTATTCATAGAAATGTCTTTAAATTATCCATATACTAAAAGAAAATTAACAACAAGTGACACTCTGATGATCGATTACAAAATAAAAAATTATTAATTATTAAAATAATTATTATTATGAAAAAAAATTATAATTGGTTGTTAAATTGGTCACTAATTAATTATGGACTAATTTATAAACAGATTATTTTGATAAGAGAAATCTTGGTAGTTAATGTTTAGTGATTAATTTCTTTTAGTAGCTAATACCTTGTAGTTAAAATATAAATACCAATTATAATTTTTTATTCACAATATTAACTATTTTAGTAACCAATAATTTTTTAATTTATAAATTGATATTTAGCTCAGTATAATGACTAACAAATTTTGAATTAAACATTTTTTTAGTGATATATTTTTTAAATAAAAGACACTATCACATAATTATTTCAAACATGGAATCATTAAACCAGCTAAAACAAATAATTTAAATCTAAATTTAGTAACAAATTAAAAAATCTTCATTATATTTACGATTATTTTTTATCGGCAAATGCTTACCGTTAGCGAGGAGTTAAACTCAACCTATTTCATCATTATTTTTAAATTCTTTAAACTAACTTTATATATTTCAAATATTAGTGGAAGAAGTTAGAACCCACAACCTTTCTCACCTTCCCTTCCATCCTTTAGCACTAGGTCAAACATATAACTCCAACAATTGATAATGATAAGAATGAAAGTTTAATTAGATTGAATTTAAAGAAAACATACTCCATAATCATAGTATCCAAATTAGGAAAAAATATTATATTTTCACATAAATAAGAACATAAAAAAATATGAGATATCAATAAATTGTACATCATATTGAAATAAAAGAAGGAACTATATATTGAAGTATCTAGAGTACAAAACAACACTGGGCTAAAGATACTCATCCATGACAATAATAAAAGACTTTTAAATTATATTAATTTACACTTTATTCATTTACTTCCTTACTCGATTAGTACACTTTATTTTCTTATTTATTTCCTTGCAATAAATTCACGTAACAATAGTTTTAAATTCACTAAATTCAAGTTACATTAGTGCTTTGGACAAAATAAAAGGATAAGTACAAGCAATTTTCTCATTTCTTGTTAATCCCCATTAAATTCTTAAAAGCATGCAAAAGTTGATATTCCATGCTTCCTGTTATTCAATACCAACACATGTTGATCAGTATAGTTTTTCTTTTTACTATTTACACTTCCCTTTCTTGCTTTTTGCACACGCCCTTTGTGAATACGGATAAGACTTAAGCTTAACAAATTCGTTGGCTCAAATAGTACTGGTTTTATATTTAAAAAAAAAAAAATTTAAGTCCCAAAATAGTATCATTCAGAAATTGTAAATACCTTTGTTTCTTAATTCACCATATATTTCTTAGAACAAAATGTTGACAAAACAACTAAAATAAATAATAAATAATATCTCAGATACCATCCTCTAATAACAGTAAATTTTCTAATTTTTAAAAAATACAATAAGATTTAATTTAATTTTTAATCTCGTTTCATTTTACCTTAACTATTCATAATGATGAAATTGAGAAAAATATTATAAACCGTATTTTAAAAGTATCACACAAATAAAATATTTTAAGAGAAGAAAATATAATAATTGTGAGAACCTATAAAATGCATTTTTCAGTGGTGGTGAATTTAAAAAAGATGATACTAGAATATTTTAATAATAAAATATTAAAATTATAAATATGAAATTTATTTTATAAAAATCATTATTCTCTGTTTTGTTTTTTTGTAAACTTCTCTTTTACCTTTTCTCTACATTTATAACATTAATTTCCACTCTTTTGGAGATTAAGGATGATAGGATTATTTTTCTGGAAGAATTTTACACATTCACCGGATCAGAGTAGAGGATAATAAATTTCTTTTTATTGTGGTTATAGCGCATGTTATACTCAAATGCATGTGTCTCAAATATGACTAAAGTGAATTCTTTTTTGCTTTATAAATGTGGTGGTATGTTTAAAATTCTAGTTTGAATTTATTTTATCTTGTTAGATTATTTCGTGAGAAATAGAACTCCATATAGTAATTATGAAAAAAAAAATGACAATTTAACAAAGATAACTATCTTGTAAGAAGTATAACTCCATGTAGCAATTATGCGGAAAAAAATTAACTAAGATAAGGGAAGTAATTTTAATTATTGCAAATTTTCTATTTTGATTGACTTTGTATCCGGTGAAATTGATTTGAATCATCGTAGATTGTACTTGGTTGAAGTTGCTTGGTGTGTGAAATATTGTTGAATGAGTAAAAAAAATAACTAAAATATTAATTATTATTTCAAAAATTTTCAAATGCGTAGAACTTTGAAGTGGACTTCTGGTTCCACGAAATCACTATTGGGCCAAAAAGTTGACGACAGCTTCAGGCCTTGAAAACAGCAACAACAATTAATTATCCAATTAACGCAGTGTGCATTGAACTCCATTTAGTTTGTAATTCAATAAAATCACTTTTAACTATTGAATACAAACTAAAATGTGTAATTAAGTAAATTAGTCCAATATCATAGTTCCTCATCTTAAAGTGATTGTATCTGGTAAAATCAGTATAAACAATTATTTAGACGTTAAAAATTAGGCTAAAAGTATTTAATAAAATTAAATAATCAATTAACTTAATAATTATAAATTTGTATTTTTAGTTTAATTTAAATAATATTGTGTAAAATTTTATTCTTCTTTATGATAAAAAATAATTATAATTTCTAATTAAAAAATATAACAATGAAATATTACTCTAAAAATCTTAACTATGAAGAGAATTGGACATTCAGGTTTTCTTTTATTATTCTAAGAGGTAATATGGTAAAATACAAATCTAGTATAAGCAGATTACTTTGAAACACTAAATAATTAATTTACTAAAATGAATTAAAAACTATTAAAAACCTACTTTGCCAAATACACATAATTTTGGTATCATCATTTATCAGTTTTATCTTTAATCTAGATGAAATGGTTTGCCACATACACAAAATGACTACTTGTAAAATTTTATTTTATTTTTAAATTAATTTATCTTCTCATTTTCTGATAAAATATTAGTTTTTTATTCTTGATTTATATTTAATTACTAAAAATAATACATTCATTAAGAAAGACAAATTATTTATAATTTTTATTAAATTATATATAAAAAAACATAAATTATTATCATCTGGAATAAACGGAGTAATATTTTGAAGTAACTAGTGTCAGTTAATTAACACAACTAAAACAATTTCAAATTCCTTAAACATTTAATCTTGAGTTTAATAATCATAACCACCTATATAAAACATTAATTAATAACAATTCAAAATCTTGATCTCTTGACCATATTTTACTATCATTTTAAGTAATTATTTTCTCTCTCTTACATTACATCATATTAGAAGATACCCAAACTAAAACACATTTGTTGAAGGAAAAAAATCTTAATTTCATTAAACTTCATGTCAGTATTATATTTGAATTTTTGTTTTGTATGATGAAAGAAATAAGTGGTATTAAAATAGGGCAAGAAATTGACTAACACATCTTCTAAAAAATCTGTGTTATAAAAGTGACTTAAAGCCATTAAAACCGGTTGACCCACGGAGTTTAAAATTGGTTGTTGCGGAAAACCGTGACGTAGCATCATCTTACTAATCACATGATTAAACGTTAATCACAAATGGTGGGACAGAATCTGTAGTTAGTTGAACAACCAGTGTTGATGAACCAATTTTTATATTACAATAGATTGAAACAATGTAGAACAGTTCGGGAACACACTGCGTGAACATCATATTATTATGGTACCGAGGAGGAGCAACTCAGATTCCACACCAAATTTTCCATGGATTTTGCTTAACATCATTACTTCAAAAGCAAAAGTCAGAAACCAAACGAAGACAACTATATTAATTTAACAGTTAAATATATATTTTTTTCCTCAAGTTTAAGTAAATTTTAGAAGGGTTAAATATGATTTTGGTCCCTCAAGTTCCAGTGAAATTTAGAATTAATCTCTCTTCAAAACTTTCGATCAATTTAGTTATTCATCTTTAAAAATGCATGAATTTAGTCCTTTTAACCAAATTTTGTTAAGTTTATCTGACGTTTCAAGCGCATTTCATCAGAGTAGTTGAATTATTTATACCGTTTGACACATTTTTGCTTCAATGTTAACTTAAATTTTATCATAAAATGCGTTTAAAATGTCAAATAAACTTAACAAAATTTGGTAAGAAGGACTAAATCTATGCATTTATAAATATAAAGGACTAAATTGATATAAAGTTTTGAAGAGGGACTAATTCCAAAATTCACTGAAACTTGAGGGATCAAAAACATATTTAACCCATTTTAGAATTAGTCTATCTTCAAAATTTTATATCAATTTTGTATTTCTTATCAAAATTTGTCAAGTTTATTTGTCGCACATTTTATGGTAATATTTAAGTTAATATTGAAGTAAAAATGTGTCAAACAGGGTAAACAATTCAAATACTATTATGAAATATGGTTGAAACGTCAGATAGAATTAACAAAATTTGGTTAAAATGATTAAATTCACGCATTTTTAAATATGAACGATTAAATTGGTCAAAAATTTTAAAGAAAAACTAATTCCAAATTTCACTAAAACTTGATGGACAAAAAACATATTTAACCCTATATTTTTTTTAGTTCTTACACTTATACATTAAATTATAATTTATTTTTTTCTCGAATTTTGATATATTTTTAGTATTTAAACTTAAAATATAATAAATATAGTTTTTTTAATCTAATGAGGTTTGCTAAATAGTATTTTAAACTTTTATTTAAGTTGAAATGTGTCAAAATGATACAAACAACTCAAACATTATTTTAAAATGTATTTCACAATAAAATATTAATAGAGTTAGGTTAGAAGAATATATATATATATATATATATATATATATATATATATATATATATATATATATGATTTTGAAAGTTTTAAAATCAAAATATATCAAAATTTTAAAAATATAAATAAATTCAAAATTATATATAAATTAAGGGATTAAAAATATATTTAATTCTTAATTTAACTGTCACCTTTTATCTAGATTGTTAACACCGATTTCATAAAAAAAGTTCTAGAAAAGAAAAAATTTAGTTAAAGATATTTGTAATAAGTTTGATTTGGGAACATTGATGTGAGAAAAACACTTGTTTTAAGTATTTAAAACTGTAATATAACTAAGCAATGGATGAATGTTGATTTAAATTAGGTTAAGTTGGTGTTAGTGATGTCATTTGTGGAAGGAAGTTAAATTGAGATGAAGTTTAATGTTTAATGTGACATATTTTGTCCTATTGTCGGCCTATCAATATAGCGGGAATATTGGTGGCTGTTTTCCACCTTTCTTTTTCCCACAGACTCTGTTCCCTTTGATTCTTCCACAATAATTTCATCATAATCACAGGATTTTCCCTTTTTTTTTTATTTACCACGTTTTTAACCCTTCTAGTTAGGTTTTTAGTGTGACATGAGATATTCAATTAAAGATTTAACGTAGATTAGAAATAAAATCAATTTAAATGTAAGTCTTGATTTTGTAAAAACAAGTTAAATTTAAAGTTTATAGCTGATTTTATCTAACTATGAGAATATCATAATGAGCAGTAATCAAAGTTTCTTTCTCACATGTTTAGCATATTCTGGCAACTGAAGTATATACATTTCAAACTCTTATATAGAAACATTTTTTTTTTTTCATTTTGTTTTGTGAGAGACAAACGATTGTTTTCCATTTTGAAATATTTAGTCTTTCACTGTCTAAGTTCATTTGGCAAAGAACAAGTTCATGTGTCACAAGATCAAAAGTTTGATTCTTATTGTCCATATGAGAATATTTGTAAAGACTTAGAATATTATTTTTAGGAGGTGTGATTTTTAAAATTGTGATACTCAGTTATTTTAATAATATAAAATTTTAGTATAAATAAATTTTCAATAAAAGAGTTTCAATATTTTAGAAATGCACAATCTATTTAAAAATATATTTTTTTAAAATTTTTTTGGTTTCTCTCTACTATTTTCACTCTTTGTTAATCTTTTCAAAGATTTATTATCATGGGAATGATTTTTTTACGAAATCTTCCTACCCATTCATTCAATTTATTAATTTGAATAAGTAGATTTTTTATTCTTTTCTTTGATTAAAATCTCACAATTTTAATCAATCTATATATTAAATTAAAGTACAAGTATAGTAACAAAAGCACTCAGCAAAGAAATATATACTGATATTAAAAATATTATTTACACAAACATACATATATTTAAAAAAGTTAGAAAATTAAATATTGTATAGTTGTACCTAATTCTATTAATGAATTGTGATCCCTAAAAAAAGTATGATAGTTGCTTGTGAAGACAGCAAAGTAGAAAATAATGAGTTGAATTTGGCCCACAAATTTTAAATTTCTTTGGAGTGAGATTAGTATGAATTTGGTGGCTCTTTCATTATAACTGTGTACAGCTATCTGGCACGTGAAAATCCATGATTTTAATATACACCATACTTTCATTTTTGTTACTATCTTCTATCACTTCATCATTATATTCTGCTTTAGCTACACTATGCTTAGTGCCACCAAGCCAATTAATTATTATTGCTCCCTTTTCTGCATCTTAAGTACTTCCACACTGGTTTTCCATTAAAACCATTTATGGCAAATTCTTATCATATTCAAGCGAAGGTTGATGAAATATCACATGAATCCGATTAGAGTGTCAAAATTTGTTAGAATTCGCTAGTAAACTCGATTTATCATGGGTTTGAGTTAGATTAAATTGAAAATTTTTTATAAATTTTAATATGAATTGATTTTTGATATGGCTCACTTAGAATTCGGTTCACTTGGGTTGAATTCGTGGTGAGTCAGGTTGGCTCACCAACCAGCAAACAAAGAGCCACACAAGTGTATTTTGTTAAGTTGAATTTTGCACTTGGGTCATGTTAGGTTGTTTCTTTTAGCAAACACATAAATAATTTGTATTTTTGTGATTTTTGTTTATATTTTGATTGTATTAAAGTTTATTTATATTTTAATTAGAATTATAATTTAGTTTTGACCGAAAAGAAATAAAAAATAATATTTTTTTAAATTAAGTGAGTATGTGAGACAAGCCATTTAAACTACTAATCCATGATGGGTGGATCGAATTCGAATTTTTTTGATTCATTAATAAATGAGCCAGATTAAATTAACTCATTAAATAATTGATCGAATTATCCATTTTTACGATTCTAAATCCATTTAGAAAGAAAACAGGTAAATTCTACTCTTGTTTAACCCTAGAGAAACAATGTAATATTATTATTTAATATAAAAATCACTTTTTAAAAAAAATTGTCATGGAGATGAAAAGCATAGAAAATTGCATGAATAGTGATGTGTATTTGGGTTTCCCTTTTTGGGAAAACCTTGGTCCCTCTAAGGCATCGACAATTCTTTTTGACACACTTTTTGTTGTTCTTTCCCAAAACATCATTTCCCATCCAAACAAATTATGGGTCCCTTTCAACATTTTTCTTCTCAAATAAATCTACTTCAACAATAGTGAAAGAATGAACATCAAATAATACAAATATCATGTGGGGATTTTGGAGAATTATTCCTTTTTTTGGGGACCCACTTATGTTATATCCCATCAACTACACTGCATGCATGGACCAATTTTTCACTCTCCACAGTGTCTTCTCTTCATTTCCCATTATCTAAATAACAAATAAAATTTACTTAATTTATATTTGAACCCTTAGTTTTTCTGTATATTTTGTTTTTTGAAAAAAAAAAAAATATAAGGAGAGGGTGAAGTTGAACATTTAATTGCCATCATTAGTCACACTGTTCCCTATCCTCTATACAGAATACTTCACTCACCTCAGTCGTAGCTTTTGCATTTTCTTTTTCTGAATAAAATTAACTCTGATGGTTACACTTTTTGTGTTTTTACCTATTACATCGTTTTCATATCACATCAAATCATTATTAACAAGTCTTCTTTTTAGTTAATTTTCTTTTTATATAAGTGACGTGGTTGGTTGTTGCATCTATTACTATATTATCATTTTTAGTTTAACAAATGATATGTAATCCAAAATAAAGAAATTGAATTAAATTTTTTAAACGCATTATTTATCTTTATCTTGCATGAAATAATAACCTTAAACAATTATACAAGAAATGTTGAAGAAGGAATTTTGGTTGGGTTGTAATGTTAGAGTCAGTTTCGGACAGAGGCTATTCTCGCACAACAAGATTCCCGTGCCATGCACTACTTTCATAGACATCTTATGTTAGTCAATCAAAAAATGCCACATCATCATTGGCTATTTTTTTTAGTTTAAATATTTTGAAATCAAAGAAAACCGATTAAATAAATTTATATTTGATACTAAAATAATAATTTTTATTGATAAGATTTTTGTTGAAGAAACCCTGTGTGTGTCTCTGCATCTACAGGCATTATATTGTCATTCTTTCAGCTTTCTTTTCATTTGAAATGACTCTGTGTGGACGCCAAAAGCTACTTTCATTCCAAAACCAGATTTCTGGTTTTTGATAAGTCACTTATTACAATAAATTTTTTCCTGTTTTTCTTTTTTTAGTTTAGTACCTTACGTAGATAACCAGAAAATTGATTTTTCTCTTAAAATCATATTCATTAAAAAACGATAGAAATTAAAATATATTGAAGTGTCCAATACATCACCTACACACTGTCATATTTAGGAAATCTTAAACTCAAAAAACAATTAAATTTTAAAATGTTTTACTAAATTAAAAAAACAAAGTAATCATGCATTAAGTTATGAATAAATAAAAACCAAAAATTTTCACCAAGGGACAAGATGAAGCCTGTTGAAAAAGAAGTGCACGGTGGTGATGTAGTTTCAAAGTTTTAACTTGATTTGTGCTACAATTTATTTTTATGCCAGGAATTCACGCAGTTCCAAATTTAACAGTAGAACTGTTAAGGACGCCATAACTTTTTCTGAACGAGAGTTACACCTAACAAACTTATTCAAAATACTATTTTATGAAGTGGATAAATAATTATTACTTATTTAATTAAAGGAAATTGTTTAATTATTATTATTATCTTTATTTCACATTAAATTTATGTATTTAGGATGGTTGAGAGAAAAAGAAAAATGTAATTGGGTTGTTATTATTTTGCGTGAGGGAAAGGTTGTTTAATATATTTATGGTAAAAAGCATATATAAGGTGAGGGATAAGGCAAGCGACGTTGACGGAACAGGATGGTCTGTGTCTGGTCATAAATAGGGTTGACCGTTGCACTGCATGGTTAGATGAACAGAGGGGTGTTTCCGTCATTGCAGAAATGACTGTAAAAACACACTGCACCACCCAAAAGCTTCTTCGACCACACTGCACCACCACACGCTCATTAGTGATTGCTCAGTAAGCTTAACCAATGCTCCAAACAAATCCCTGCCACGTCACAAACATCAACACCCCGCACGTGCCACAACCCCCCCTCTCTCACGTGCCCTGCTATGTTATTACCTCACCCCCTTCCTACGTGTTCAGCATAAATACAACACAACTACCTTCTCCTGTATCGCCTCCTTTCTTTAACGCCACTCTCTCTATTTCTGGCCCAACCTGTTCCTCCTCTCTTATTGCTCTCTCAAACCATTCGTACCATCCAACTTTTATTCTTCTTTCGATGTTTTTTTCGCTAAACCCTAATCTTTCATAAAGCCTATCTGCACTGCATCACTCCCTATACTTTTCATTCACTCTACAGTTCCCATTTCAATTTCCAACCTTCTTTTCTCTTTCCTGTTCAACTACTGCCATGCTAGAGCCTGGTGCTGCTGCTGCTGCTGGTGGTGGTGGTGAACGTCATTCAGAGGCCAGTTCGGAGACTCTCAATTCTTCCATGCTTGGAAGCTCCATGAGCAGCGAGAGTATTTGCAGCACCAGTTTCAGCCGTCTTTCCTTCGATCTCCTCCCGCCCTCGCCGGAGAGTCTCTCCCTTAAGCCTCACCGCTCCTCCGACTTCGCCTACTCCGCCATTCGCTCCGCCGCCTTCTGCCGCAAGGCCGCCCTCACCTTCCGCGACTTCCACCTCCTCCGTCGCATCGGCTCCGGCGACATCGGCACCGTCTACCTCTGCCGCCTCCGAAACCGCCAATTCAACAGCCCCGTAGAGGACGAGGAGGATGAGGCGTGCTGTTTGTACGCGATGAAGGTGGTGGACAAAGACGCAGTGGCATTGAAGAAGAAGTCGCAGAGAGCGGAAATGGAGAGAAAAATCCTGAAGATGCTGGACCATCCGTTCCTTCCTACTCTCTACGCGGAGTTCGAAGCCTCTCATTTCTCTTGCATCGTCATGGAGTTTTGCTCCGGTGGAGACCTTCACTCGCTGCGCTTCAAGCACCCTCACAACCGTCTCCCTCTCTCCTCCGCCAGGTAAATATGAAAAACCGTTATCCAAAACGACGAGTTTTTCTCTCTTCTTATAAACCCTCACAACTCCATCGTTTTCTGTCTCTCGCTCTCAGATTTTATGCCGCGGAGGTGCTGGTGGCGTTGGAGTACTTACACATGCTGGGAATCATATACAGAGATTTAAAGCCCGAAAACGTGTTGGTCAGATCAGACGGTCACATCATGCTCTCTGATTTCGATCTCTCTCTTTGCTCGGATGCAATCCCAGCCGTTGAATCTTCAGATCCCTTACACAATCCATCGCCAAATGCATTACCTCATCACACTCATACTTACACTCGCACTCCCCCTCCCACTCGCTCGCATTCTTTTATCAGTCCATTCTCCTGCTTCTCCAAACGGGGTTTCCGGTCTCGTGACATGCGACTCGTCGAACCGAACCGGCTCTTCGTGGCCGAACCGGTTTCGGCCCGCTCCTGCTCCTTCGTCGGAACCCACGAGTACGTCTCGCCAGAGGTTGCCTCCGGCAAGTCGCACGGTAACGCCGTTGACTGGTGGTCGTTTGGGGTGTTTATCTACGAGCTTATATACGGTCGCACGCCGTACGCAGGTCCATCGAAGGAGGCTACGCTGCGGAATATCGTGAAGAAGCCCCTGGCGTTCCCCACTGCCACGCCCGCAAGCTGTCTTGAACTCCACGCGCGAGATTTGATATCCGGCTTGCTGAACAAAGACCCAGCGCGTCGACTCGGATCGAAGCGTGGCGCAGCTGACGTCAAGAAGCACCCCTTCTTCAAAGGGCTGAACCTGGCGCTGATTCGCATGCAGACGCCGCCCCTAGGACCTGGCTCGAGAAGGACCAAAACGACGTCGATGTACCCTACGAAGGGTAAAAGTAACCGCAACCATGATAAACAGCAGGAGACGGCGTCGTTTGATTTTTTCTTCTGAAAATAAGTAAAAATAAAAATGCGGTCCTATTTTGATTAGTTTTAAAAGCTCAACTTGGCTCTCTATTTCCTCTTATAGAAAGCTTTCTGGAGACAGTGTTGGAAAATGGTTGGAGAATTCTAAATGAAGAAGATTCGTTGCTTAACATCTTTTCTTCCTTCTCCATCGCACACTAGAGACGTCAAAAGAAAGATCACTACGGTATTATTCGTTCCAACCTGAATGAGTTTTGATTTCTTTATGCATCGAAAGTACATAAAGTCAATAATATTCTGCATAAATCCAAATTCGTTAACATGGAAAAATGTATTACATTACAATTAAAGGAAGAGGTTTTGTAACGGCAAACCGAGAGAAAAAAAAAGCTCAAGTTTACAACTCATCATTCACCTAATTAAAGAGTAGTTTTTTACTTTCCTCTGCCTCAACGTAGGGAACAAAGAAAAAACAGCATAAAGAAATGTGCGTGACTTTCTTGCATTGATGAATTATTTATTGAGGATGAGAATAGAGTCAATCTTTTAACATTTAATGAATGTGATGAAAAGGTCTGAAGTCGTATTTAAAATGGCACATTGTTGTTTTTGTTTATGTGCATCTAAGTTAGTTGTAGAGAGAATGTTGACCATAATGTGCGAGTCACGTAAAGAATTGCAAGACTTTAATAGGATATGTTTAAACATGTCGCAGCATGCAACGTATAGATATAAATAATTATACAGCATCGTTTACAATGTTCATCAACAACATCATCTTTTATCACCATGGATCCCCTCCAGCTCATTCTAATTCTTTGTTTTCAGCCTTTACAGATACAGCACAATTTTTTACATTCCTAGGAATCCCTTTTCTCCACTCAATGGGTGTTATGCTGTTGTAACTTTTCTCATGATGTGCTTCCGCTCTCGGTTAAAAAGGTGAGCACGTTAGAGCTGGTGATGATTATATATTAAATTCATTGTTACCTTATCTTTAACTACTTGTTACGTTCGTTATTAACTTCGGAAATAATTTTTTCACTAAATTTTCATAAATAGAATTAAATAGATTCATTTTTTATTTTTTAATTAAAATAAAATAATAAAGTAATATTTTTTTATCATATTAGGAAATTTGTCAAACTTTTTTTTATCAAACTATCATTTAACATTAGCGCTATAATACTTATACAGAAATAAAAAAGAGGTTAATATATGTTTGTTCATATTTTAAATTTTCATACATTTTAATTCTCAAATTTTAAAATAAATAAATATAATTATTCTAATCCGATAACAATTTAAATAAAATATGTTAAATAATGGAAACAACTAAAAGATTAATCTAAATCATAATTTCATACTGAAAAAAAGTTTAAACAGGACAAATAAATTTTAACTTTACGTTAAATTTTAAGAGATAAAAGCATTTTTTAACTCGTGGCAAAGGTCTCTCTAGCTATAATTAACTTATAAGTATCAATTTATCAAGAATTCACCTTATATAATTTTTTTAATTGTGATGTACAAATTGATTTAATTTGTTGAAAAAATTGGAATGATTTTATTCATTTGTTTTTTGTGTTATAAATATTTATGAAGAAGTTAACGCTTTCTATCAGTCTTACCGGTACATAAAAAAAAATGTAACTACAATCATCGGTAAGCACAATAAACTTAATGATAATGATTTTTTTTAACTTTTTTTTTATCCATTTTTAATCCATCACTCTAATCACTTCTAAAATATTACATCAAAATTAAAATAAATAATTAAAGAGAACAAAAATAAGTAAAAGAGAGTAAGTGAGAATAACATTATCCTAGATTTAATTACCTGTATATACGAAGGATATATGAAGGTGGCTTCTATGTTAATAATGATCGAATCAATAAAGATTGACTTTAACTAGGAAATTAAACGTGCATAAAAGTCTCGATTATCCGTGTGTGTATATGATGTTTTTGGTTTTACATTTGAAATCCTATTGATTATCTTATCTCTTTTATGTTGATTTTGCCTTTGAAAGCGGGACAACGAAAAAGAAGAAGGAAAGATAGTTCAATGATCCTGAATATAGGATAAGTTATCATAAATTGACACCGTTAATAATTGATAACATTTATTTCATGATATTATTATGATGATCTACCAACTTTTACACAATACACTCAGTCACTAGACCTGAATGCGTACTTTATTATATAAAAAAAATGATATTATTCAGTATTAATATTAGAAAATAAATAAATAAAATTTCGTAAGTTTGACTAATTTTATGTGAATTTTCAACGGGTGAATTGATACATTTTATCATTTTGTAAATATATATATATATATATTTACCAAAGCACGTCATCCTTACTCCTTAATAAAAAAATGTTAACGAAGAGATTACACATCACTTTAAAATTTAATTGTCGCATAAACAATTTTATAAAATTATGGATTCTTTTATATCATTGATAGAAATTCATAAGACCATCACATGTGAGCACTCTTGAGCCAATTATGAATTAGATCAACATATGAATCTTTTCACGTATTTTTTACAACTTTAAAGTCACTACAAGAAATTTACGAACCGACTTTTTATTTAGTATTCAGTATATTTTATGTTTCTAAAAGTCAATTTTAGTTTTTGCATTAATGTTCATCTAGTCTCAATAAACTTCTTTGCTCATCTCAAAGAGGCAAGAAAAATAAAAATTACAGTGGGAATTTGGAATCAAACCCAGTGATTAGGAAAAAAAAAAAAAAGTTATTCACGTCCTTATTCATCCTTTGTTTTCCTTAACATAGCAAACATTTTAGGTGGGAGACTTGTCGGATATTTCCAACCACACTGATTTAAACATTTCTTTATTTTTGTGCAACAATCAGTGTTCACGTTGCAACAAGTCTCAATAATTTGGGTAAAATCTTGAATATAAATATAAAAAATCAATAACCCTCAATAAAGAGTTAATTATTGTTCCAGAGAGTCTTTTATTAAATATAAATGTGAAGAAGTATCTTTCCTAAAGTGAAGTAAAGAGTAGTAAGGTCAAAATAGTTCCGTCTCTTGTGAAAGTTAACATTTTATTTATGGATAAAAATAATTACAAATCATTCTTATTCTCAAATTTCAGATAATATTTTAATTACAAGGATAAAAATAAAATAATATAACAATAATGACAAATTATTACAAAGATAATAACCACTTAAAAGATATCACTTTTTGTAATAAAAATTAAATTAATATAGGACAAATTAGGACTTAATTTCTTGGTTCATAATATCCATCTCCGAAAATCGGGTTAGAGCCCAAATGACTGGGATAGTACAATTATGTATAAAAAGTTTACAAGTTTATCGTCTTAAATATTTTTGGTTAATCTCAGTATCATTTGTCATAATTATCTCTTGATTCATTGGTACAACCAGTGTGACATTTAGTAATTTTTTATTTATTAATTTTGTGACCATCGTACTCATTTTTCGATTACTTTTTTTAATGTAAGTTACTATTTTTTGTATAAAAATGTAGTAACTTCTTTTTTATCAACAAATATTTGTTAATATTTTTGTTGTTGTGAAGGGAAGTAGAACTCTAAAACTCTTCTATCTTTCTTCCAAAATCTTTCGAACGAACCTAATCACATTTAGTATTATCCTCTCAATAAAAATTGTGAGCTTAAGTTTACGTATGGTTGCTAACACTTGTTGTTGCCATATATCATATAGTAGTCATTATCGAGTTTGAGAGTGGTATGAATGTTGAAACTATGAGCAACAAAGGAAGAGACAGCAAGATTTTTTTTTTAATTTATTGCAACAAATGATGGAGAAGCCATGGTTACAAAATTTGATTTTAGATACCATGTAAAAAAAAGAGAGAGAAAATGAAGAGGAAGGAAAACCGAAACATACATGTATTAGAGAAGGTATGTTTATATATTGATGAGGAAAACGAAATGGAAGATTACTTTAACGTTAATAGGTCTTTTAATGCATTGGTGACAGTATATTAGAAGAAGGCACCATCAGCAACAGAGTTCTATCACAGAGCAAGATTGGCAACACCCTCTTCCTAATCTCACTCTTTGTTAAATACTTGTTTTCCATTCACTGTCAACATAGCCATTTAGTTTAACAATTCATGACTATAAATACAACATTTCAAAAATTGTTAACATCAATACAAAGTAGTTTCATCTTCACTCCTGAATCCAAGTCGAATTAAGAGTCAATTCTGCTTGTTTCAAACTATAAAATGTGTGGTTTTATAGTCTCATGTTCTTGGCCAAACGTGTAGTTATCAACTTATCACCTTTAAATAATGGAATTATAGATGAATTGGTAGAAGTATACATATTTTTACCTAGATGGCTGATAAATAAATTGCTCAACTTTGCCCCACTATTTGCACTCAACCTCTCTGCCTCAAAAACACGTAGGAAGCAGGTGTTCATACCGCAGTTATATATCAGATTTGAAAAAAAATAAAATTCCGGAACCAGAGATAAAAATTGAAGAATATAATATCTGATAAATGAGTATGACCAATTTGAAGAAATCTGTTAAAAAATCTCAAGTGTTAAAAGATTACATTGAGATTATTATAATAGATAAATCAACTACTGTATCACGTACCTTCGAAGGTATCGCACAATGTAAAGGCCTGATGGAGGGTCATTGTATGCAATCGTACCCCTGCACATGCAAAGAGACACAACTGGCGAATTTGAAAGATGGACCAACAAATCACCAAGTCATAACTATACCGTTTCACTAGGGTTAAAACAGAAAATTAAGGACCAGAAAGTGTAACAATAGCAAAGACAAAATCTATCAAAGAGTTCTTTAAATTTCAAACTCTAATATTGAAGGTGAATTAGGAATCTGAAATAAATCAAACTTTAGTTGATTGTAAGAAAAATTGTCTTTCACAATAACGCTATGCTTAATTGATTAACTGAAACAAAAAAAAAATATTCACAACAAAAGGCTAGATCCAAAAATTTCCATCACTTCAGCAAAAAAAACAACAAAGTCTTATCCCGATAGGTGTCTAATTTCCATTACATCAGATCAGAATAATGAAATTCTATACAATGATTAAACACGTACTATTGTAAATACTCAAAGGTTACATGAGCTTCCAGTAACTGCTGGTATTGCAATCACTTCAACTAGTACTTTAACCATTTTCAAGCTACACAGTCATCTAAACTCTTAAACTCTGAAGTCATTTGAATTTATCTTTTATAGTTAAAATTAATATTACTAGGGTGCTTCATGGAGGATTAAGAGAACAAAAGATGTAACAAGTAATCATAAATAATCTAAAACCATATTGCATTATGGTCAAGAAAAAAATTAGGCATTAAAATTTCTGCATCTTATAATTTACAACAATGCCTTTGGCCAGATAACATTCCGTTTCTGAAATCATCTATTATGATACTGTCAACTAACCATACAGATAGAACCTACTAATTCACCTGATTTCTTCTACTTTAAGACGAAGTAGTAAAAGAAATAGTGTAGCCGCTGGAGTTAAGAATCAATATAACCTAAACAGTTGAAGATGTATCAGTATAGGAAATACATGCTGCAGGAAAGGTACTCTTCCTAGACTTTAGAAGGCAACATATGTTAAAAAAATATTGAAAAGTAATTGACTCCCTTTTCTTTTCACCTCCGAAAACGCTTCATAACTAACAAAGAGGAATGTGAGCTCACATTAAACAAAAAATTTGCGAAAATCGGGCTAGAATGGCAACTTTCTCTCAGAACTTAAGGAATGCAATTTTATTTGTTCTAACGATCTAAGTGAACTTACATTCTCACAGAAGGTAGTAACTCTTTATCTTTAGTTGTTCAAGAGATCGAGTGAATCATCTTCCTCAAGATTACGAAGCACCCAATTGCTTCTTTCAAATATCTTCCGCCTAATTCGCTGCTTTTCACGGTAATCCAAATAAATAACAACCAATGCAACACTTATGAAGCCAAATTGCCAAAGCCCAGCTGTGTCCATGGAATTTTCCACATCATATCTGTCTCCTAGGTGCTCCAAACCAGTAATAAGTACAGCAATGCCAACAACAATGGCACATCTAATGAAAGTTGCGTGGAAATATTCGCAAATCTTGAAGGGCGTCTGCTCTCCATTTACTAGTTTATGTATACAGGCCAACAATATAGTAGTGAATCTGCTCACATAAAACCCCCGTAATCTTAAAATTTTTCCCTCCTTTCTCTTAAAAACTTTCACTCATCACAAACAACATGAAACTCCGAAACATGTCAATTGAACCTTCACAAGATCCCTTAACTCCACCTTGAAACTTTCTTCCTTCAACCAGATCGATATCATGGTGAATAAAGAGTTCAAAGTTCCATTAGAAGCTTTCTCACCTGTCGGCAACCCCTAAGGACAGCCCCCAACCCCAAACAGCAAAACATCATTGCCCTCAAACTTCACCATCCCCTTCATGTCTTTGGAATTGAATCTCATGCCATGTCCACCTACGCTGGAGTTAATGTCTCCTCCAACTTTAAAGAAAAAGAACCCCTCCTTCACGAGCTTGGAATTCAACCAAAGAAAATCTTGAGAAGTGTAAAACCAAATACAGTAGATTTAGAATCAAAGAGAATGAAGCGAAAAAATCCTGTTTCATGATTGATCACAGAAGACAATCTTGCCACCTTTATAACACAAGCCCTGTTCCCCAACATCATCAACGACCTTGCCATAGCTATACCTCAAAGGCATTCTCCCCAAGACCCTGTGAAACTCCCCAATGCACCATCCTCTTCTCTTCCTATGCTCCCCTTTCCTACTACTCAACCCCACCCTCACCTCTTCCTCCCCCTCGTTCCTCGCGTCCCCGTAATCCCTCACTCTCTTCGCCCCCACCAACAATGGACCCACCTGTTCCTCCTCCGCCACCACCAAGTTCATCAACACATCCTCACAGTTCCGCACCGCGTCCACGATCCCCCGCGCGCGCGCCATACCGGCCCCATCCACGCACGTGTACAGGAACAGGTAATGGGCTCTCAGAAGCATGAACTTTGTGAGGACGATGGAGAACCGGTCCGGGTGGACCGTGTAGACCCACTCCCTTCGGTTCAGATCGATGTCATGGGACCGCGCGAAGAGTCCCACTAGCCTGTTAGGGTTTTTCTCCCACACGCGAAACGCGAATTCCAACGACTTTGAGTCCACCTCGACGTCGTCGTCGCAGATCAAAACGGCGTCGGTGGAGATGTGGCTAGGACGGGGGAGAAAGCGGTTGTTGAGGCTGGCGGAGGCTTGGAGGAGAAGCGAGATGGGCGTGGAGGAAGGGGAGAGGGAGAGGTTGCGGGCAAGTTGGTTGAGAACAGTTGACGCTGTGGAGGGATTTCCCCAGAGGACAAGCACGGAGGAGACAATGGGTGAGAGGGAGTATGCCACGGCCAGGGAATGGAGGAGGGGGATGCGCGACTCCGAGAAGCCGTTCATCAGAACGGTGACTTTGTCGCGACGGAGAGCCTGCTGGTTCTGATTCCGTGCTGCCGCGCATTCGTGTGAGACTGTGGATTTCGTGATCGAAAACATGCCGAACATGGCGGCGAGGAGGATGGCCGTAGCTGCCGGAGAAGCCATTTTTTGCGGCAATGTGTGAGTTTCGTGATTGGCGTTTTGTTTAAGTGGGTTGAGGTTGACTCACGTGAGTGGAATTGAAGTGGAAGTTTGGGATTTTCGGTTAAATATCCACGAGTGTTATGTTTTGCAACTTTGTTTGAGTATTTTGCCCCAAATATCCATGAGTGTTACAAATATAATTTTTATTAGTTATTAGAAATATCGGAAACGTAAAATAGAAATATTTTATATATTTTTAACTAATTTTATAGTAACTATTTTTTAAAGTACGTGATTTTTATCATATTAGAGGATAATCAAATTCAACTAAGAAAAATCTGACATCTAACAAAGGTGGGGAGTTTGTATTGGAGATCCATCAATGTGCACAATCACACTATTTGATTGATATGAACTCTTTAATATTTGTTGATATTCATTTATGATGTTATAATTATGTATTAATTGTTTATTTTATAATATTCTTTTTTTTTT
>Ga0214542_1004528_pt1 | contig 27495 bp, 13 predicted proteins | sample CNSS1metaG_FD_160096 | JGI IMG/M metagenome (GOLD analysis project Ga0214542, IMG submission 160096) | Root nodule microbial communities from cowpea collected in UCLA plant growth center, Los Angeles, California, USA - CNSS1 | ecosystem: Host-associated > Plants > Roots > Nodule | place: USA...
TATATTTGATTGCATGATGAATATGTTGTTGGCTCTAGCTTACCCGTTTCGTTGCATGGTTGTGTTGTATGTGGCTGTTTTCCTTGCGATGATCATCAACTTGGTTGATGGGAGCAGATGGGCGAGGCTCATGGTCAACAAGCGAATGGTGATTTCGCTGCTTAGCCATCTGGGCTGGAGTTTTCCTTGTGTTTTATTTATGGCTATGGCCCATGTATCTCTTTCTGTATTTCTACGCTATACTCTATGTTGTATTCGTATTCAGCTTTCCTTTGGCTTCGTGGTGTGCCTGAGTTTTGTCGGGGTGGTGTTAAAGACCCCAGGACTACGCTACTGTACTTATATTGTGTGACGTCTTCCTTTAATTTCGCTTAATAATTAAATGGGACGTTACAATTTTGACATGAGATAACATTTGAGATAATGTTGTATATTACAAACTTTAATCTTATCTCTAAGCATTTAAATCTTTACATAGAAATCTACAACAAAATCAATTTTTGACGTGATTTCAAGATCTGCGATCAAAGTAGTACTTTGGATCTTCAATGTGGTTGTTGGAGCAACTAATGTCCATCTAGAACTACTATAAAAGGTGAGCTCCACTACAACTTCCATCATTCTAGAATTACATCATCCATTCACCACCACACCACTTCATCTCTTGGGTGGTCTTCCACTTGGAAGACTAATCCTTCTTGATTGATTCTCTTGTAATTTTATGTTCAATTTTGAGGTTGTGTGCAATAAATGCTTTGCTTTTTTTCTTCTAATTCTAATAAAGCCTATTTTATCTATTATTTAAGTTCTAATTCTTGTTTTTAGGATTCTTGTTAGTTTGTTTAATTTTTTAAAATCTTTATATGTAAGTAAAAAAGTAAATCTTATTTGTATACACTTGAAACAAGTGAAGTGTTAATAGCTTGTCATTTGTACATGCTTAGAGCAAGTGAGAAAGTAGATGGATTCATCTATGTTTGATTATTTAATTCAAACTTGTGTATATGTTTGCTTAATCAAAAGATAAAATAATATATTATTACATTAATATATACAAATGTATATATTAATGTAATAAACTTGAAATGAATGAGAGTCTTAACGAGTTATTGAAGCTTATTTAGTTAATTTGAGGTCTCTAGTTATAAACTAAATGAATGATAATCATTTGATAGCTAATTAAGAATTCAACAATGAAAAAGCTAAATAATCAACCTGACATTTTGTATTTATTTTTATTCTTTATTGTTTTAAACTCCATTAGTTGATTCAATATGTGCAACAATGCATTAAAGGTTCGACATTTAATTGATATTGTGACATTTATTTGATATCATTGATGCCAATTATCATTCATGTGATAACGAAAAATGATACATAAATATTTTAAATATGAGCACAATCTCATTTTATTCAAACATTTTGATCATGAACTAAAGAACACTTACAAATAATGAAAATTTCAAAGGATTAAATATGATTTTAATTCTATGACTTTCAGTTATAATTGTAATTAGTCCAATTTTGAAAGTTTGACCCAATTTAGTCCTCAAACTTTAGAAATTCGTGAATTTAGTTATTTTAACCAATTTTTGTAATTTATTTAACGTTCCAAACGTGTTTCATGATAATATTTGAATTGTTTATACCATTTGACACATTTCTGTTCAATGTTAGTTGAAAAATGTATTTGAAACATCAAGTATATTTAACAAAAATTAATTAAAATAATTAAATCCACGTATTTCTAAAAGATTGAAAACTAAATTGGTTCAAAATTTTAAAGATAGACTAATTCCAATTTTCACTTAAAGTTAACGAATCAAAAACATATTTAATCTTTTAAATTTTCATTATTTCCACGTATTTTTGAGTTCATGATCAAAATGCTTGAATAGAATGAGATTATTTAAAAAACATATTTTACCCTATTTTTAACACAAATATAGTAAATCGAAATAAAAACAAAGACACCACTTACGATGACTCAAGATGAATGAAAAAAAAAATCACCACTTTTTCTCAAAATAAGATTTACAAGAGCTAAGACCGTATTCTTGTAGACCAAATTCTCAAGAAAAAATTTTCACAATTCTCCAGAAGAATTTCTAATCCATTCATTGTTGTGAAACAAAGACACTGAGACTCCCTTTTTGTTGGCTAATGCACGTCCAAGAGTGCTAAACTTGAAAAAACCTAGAATTTTCATACATTTGTCTCCTATTTTGAACTCCAAATGAATAAAAATTAAAATTCATCACCAAGTTGGATTTTCCGTTTCTAATTCTTTTATTAAGTCCTAATCCATTTGCCATATTTTCCTCTAGTGTATTTGATCCTTACCTTCCCTTCCCTTGAGCAGGGTACTTAAAGGGTCTTGTCCTATTTAATACAAATTACAACAAAAAACTATTCTAAAATTACAATGAAGCAACCCTAGTCTGTATTACAACCAAATAAAGTTTTTGTAAACAACATCAGGCTTAAAAATTACAAAAATAACAAACACCTATAATTTTATTACAAACACAGAAATTTATTCTCTAATAAACATAAACTAATCTTTTGAAAAAGATTCTCCATTTCCATGCATTCGTCAATATGGAACCTTGGTATGCAATGACTTCATGATAAAAGAATTAAATTTATGTGTAAGCAAGCACACTTAACAACTACAGAAAGCATTGAAGCCAAATCATGTATATCGGTGTTGTTATGTATTTCAGCTGTGATCACATCGCAACTGTAATTGGATGCAGTTGCAGCATTGTAACAGGGGATACGCCTACGATGTAACAGATAGTGTAATAAAATTTGGATTTGCAAGTGTTGCTGCTAAGCATAGCTCTTACTTTCTTCACTTGGTATAGAGCCTATAATAAGCATCATTTGATTTCTTAATTCAGCAACAAAAAACATACACTGGTGGAAGTGTAACGAAATTACAATTCCTTGTTGCTAAATGAACATAGTTTGCTGGTTTGGGGAAAGAACAAGGTTGCTTTTCACATTCATTGAATCACTAATGCCTGACCAAAATAATTCCCATTGAGACTACCATTTTCTCACTGTTGTACATGTAAATTGACTCTATCTGTACGGTTGAGATGGTCTTAGGCTTATATGAGAAGTAAAAAAACATTTCACATCAGCATGTACAGAGAAAAACAATTGTGTATGTTGAAACAATGCCATGTCCTTCACTTCGTGAAGATTAGGAAAAGAAAACTCAAAAGAACTACAAAAGAGATAGGCGATCTACAACAAACTCAAAAACAATTTACATAGGCAAAAGGGCATTACTCACATAATTTTATGAAAGATACTATGGATGGATCAAAGATGAAAGATCAAAACTCAAAAACAAGTTTCTCACAGGGCAGTGGCTAATGCTATAAGATCAATCCGTCCTTCACAATTTGCTCCAACCAAGATGCAATATCTGACATAGGTGGTCGTTCACTTGGATTCTTTCTCACTGCAAGTTCTGCTATATCAGCAAGCTTAAGCAAAGGTTCAACATTTCTTGGAAGAGCCACGTACCTATCAATTGTAGCAGCAGCCTTCCCTTGTTTGATCAAAGGCACTGCCCACTCAACCATGTTGGGTGGAGTGTAATCCCTGTCATAAGCCTTTCTTCCACTCAGAATCTCTAACATCACAATCCCAAAATCGTAAACATCGCTTTCTAAGTCTCCATTCAGATCTTTGTCACTCGAAGCAAGAAGTCCAAAGTCCGAAATCCTTGCCCCCCACTCCGAATCCAAAAGAATGTTCGAACTTTTTAGATCCTTATGCACAATTGGAGGCACAAGTTCCTTGTGAAGATACTCAAGCCCCTTCGCAGCTTGCATCGCTATCTTCAACCTCAGGCTCCAATTAAGCGGAGAAAGACCGCCATGGAGGTGATCATAAAGCGTTCCATGAGGCATATACTCGTAAACAAGCAACCTCTCCCCCATCTCCGCGCAGTACCCCAACAGATTAACGATATTACAATGGCGAATTTTGCAGAGAATTTCTAGTTCCATTTCAAAATTACGATTATTGGTGTGGATTATGGTAGCAGCATTTGCTCTTTTAACAGCAACCACTCTCCCATCTCCCAACATGGCTTTGTACACAAACCCATAACTTCCTCTCCCAAGTTCATTAAACTCCTTAAACCCATTGGTAGCATCCTTCAGTTCAGAAAGCCTGAAAACCTGAGGCGCCCCGGGACAAGAATTAACAGAAGGTGTTGATTGAAGAGCAACATTGACATGGTCATCCTCTTGCTCTGGTTTCCCCATGCCTGACTTGGATTGTTTCTTTGTCCTCTTTCTGACCGAAAAAAGACACCCACAAAGCAAAATTGTCAAAACCCCCAACACGGAGCACCCAACTATAACCATCCATTTACGCAAATGATGCCAGTGCCAGTGCATATGCAGACCCGTTGGGGAGTGAAGTCCACAGACACTAAAACAAGAGCTGTTCTGACAAAGAGAACACGAAGTGCAGACCCTATCAGCATTTTTAGTACATGAACTTGACAAGAAGAACCCTTTAGAACAATTTGAGCCACAAGGCGAACAAATCCTCAAATCTTCTCTAACACAGAGGCTAGTCAAAGCTAGCTCGTTAAGCATACTCGCATTAAAAGCAAACTCACCGACCCCACAAGAACTAGCCCTGCACAGTCCAGGGCTCGAAAGCTCCAAAGGAGGATCAAAATCGGGTTTCAAAGCATTCACCATCCAACAATCCAGAAGAAGATCATCTTCCCTGATCCCACACGTGGTGAAATCCGAAGAAGCAATTGCCATGAAACCGTTCCCTCGAGGAATCACCGAAGAGTTCAAATCACCCCAACACTCCACTTCATGGTTATCCATTCTAATGCCGCAGAAATGGTTAGCCCCAGCAGTAAGAGACACCAGCCGAATCGAATCCAATGGAGGATCCGAATACGAACCCGGGTCGCCCCAGCATTTTAACTCGCCGGAAACGTTGAAAACACCACACACGGCCCTCCGACCCGCCGCTAAAACCGCGAAACTGTCGGAAACATTGGAAACTATTATCCCTCCAGAGTTAGGTCCCCAACATATGAGTCCACCGTCTCTGACCTCACCACAGGTGAACCCTTCCCCGGAAACAACCCTCTTCACCTCCAGATTCATCACGGCTTGGTTGAAATACAAATCACTCTGTTTCGCTGTCAACGTTTTGTTTGCGGTCGTCGTGATTTCCCAGCAATCCACGGAGCCCGAATCGTGATCGGCGTAGTAGGATCCTCGAACGGCGCAAACGTGACTCTTGCCAGCCGCGATGTGGGAATAAGCCGTGTTCCGGTACGCCGGCGGCACGAGGACGAGATCTGCGCTGGGTTTAGTCACAGCACCCCAGCAGAAGGCTTGCGAGGTGTTCGCTAAAATGCCGCATAGAAAGCCTTCCCCGCCGGAGAGTGCTGACATGGAAGGAACGGCGTTTGTAACGGAGGACAGAGACGGTGACGTGGCGTTGTTCCCCCAGCAAATGACGTCTTGCTTCCCGCTAGCATCAATGGCGCAGAAAACCTCATCTTTTGCGAATGAAGCAGATATTGGCCCCATGGCGCCGAACCCATGTGCAGTGGCACAGAAGAACAAGAAAATGAGAGAAAGGGTAGGGAGATTTTGCATGGTTGGGTTGGGTTGGGAAGAGTGTCATGGACTCTGCGATGAGTTGTTGTTGTTGTTGTTGTTTGAGATCATGACGATAAAGATGGTGATGCAGTTTGTGTTTGCTATTCTTGGTGAAGTAAGAACCTTGAGAGTGAGAGTGTGATGGGCGATGACGATGAAACAACGTGGGTGTCGCCATTTTTACAGCTCCCATTGTTTAGTTACTTTCATCTTTCTTCCACTGTTTTTTATTGCTCCTTTTTTTTTCCATCAAATTAAAAACCATTTTTTTATTCTCATATTAATGACAACGTTACAAGAACAAGAATTAGCCCACCACTAAAGCAATGCATCTGAAGTTTAAAATTAAAGGCCTTCTTAAAAGGTATGTTTGACTTTAAGTAAAATTGTGTAAACTTCACAGTTGACTTAGATTTATTTTCTTTATTTTTAATTAAGAATTACTTTTAATAAATGTTTCTACATGTTGACTATTTCGGATAAATAGATTGAATTAGATTTTATTGTGTGTGGGTGAAATCCAGCCTAACATAATTTTAGCGGTGAAAGTTGGTCAGAATCTGTGCATCAACTCGGTCTACTACGGGTTTGAGTTGGGTTAAAATTTTTTTACAAATTTCAATACAGGTCAATTTTTGACTCGGTTCATCCGGATTGAACTCGTGATGGGCCGGGTTGGCCCACTAACCCGCATGGTGACACACATTATGTTGGACTTTGCAAGGTTGGGTTGTTTTTTTAACCAAACACATTGGTGGGTTGGCGGATAGAGACCTAGCTTCAACTAATAAAAGTATAATTATTAGAAAAAGTATAATTAGTTTGCTGAAAAAAGTATTGCATTCAATAAAAGATTGGGTAAATCACAAGAATGCTTTGATCTTAGATAGTAATTTGTATTTTTATTTATTTATTTTGGTTTGTATTAGAGTTTAACATCATTTTGGATTATATTGAGATTATATTCAAGTTTATTTAAATTTTAATCTGAAATATAATTTCTGACTTAAGAAAAAAATTATATTTTTTTAATTAAGTGGGCTAGTGAGCCAACCCATTTAACCCACCAACCCATAGTGGACCGGACCGGATTCAAATTTTTTCGGCTTGCTAATAAGTGAGCCGAGTTGGATTGGTCCACTAAGTGACCACACCGTGGTGGACCGGGTTGAACCGGGCCGGGTGACCCCATTTTGACAGCTCTGCATAATTTAACAGAATTTCCTATTTAGCTGAGTTGGTTAAATTCTTAAATAGTAATATTAACATTACCTTAATTACTGCCAAATCTATCTTATTATTCCATTAATTAAAGAATTGAGTAAAACTATTATATAACAAATAAACCAGTCCAATTATCTCAACATGCTAAACAGTATCTTTTAACTATCACTATTGGTTTATAAAATTACTACACTTTAAACTTAAATTAGAAGAACTTTAAAAATACATAGACAGAGAGAGCATAAATAAAGAATCAAAGTTTATTATTATAGTTAAAAAATAAATAATGTAGTAATTATGGAGAATCATGTTGGTGGTTTGTGTTTACAAACATGAACTTCCTAAGAAAAGGTTAATGATAAAATATAGATTTTGTCCCAATGAGGTGGGTTTGGGTGGGTCTACAATCTAAAAGAGATTTTATTTGTAGGCACAAGATGGGTCACTGTGTGTGCCCACTTGGAATCAACAAAAACAAAACAGTCACCTTCCAAATTCATCACTACTCATCTACAAAGAAATTCAACATTTAATACCTCCTAATCAAATCCCTTTATATTATTTTTTCTTTTAATGTTGTTGTTGTCGTCATAATAAGCATAAAAAGACACATTTTTTATGCTAATTATGAATATAACCAATTTTTGTTATTCATTTTCTTATTTTTTAAGTAAACTTTCTATATTCAAAATTAACATAAAATATGAATTTTCAATATCAATTTTAGAATCTATCACAAAAAATAAAATTTTTTAAATTGACTAATATTAGAATCGACTTAAAAAATATATATATTAACCTACTATACATTGGTGTATTCTATTTATATCGGTGTACTATACTTACATTTATGTTTAAAATATAATCATCACATTGGAGATAATAGTAAGTTGTTGTTACGTAACTCAACTCAATTATATCCCCAAATTTTTACGTAATTCTGCACTTCAATGCGTTTGGGACAATCAACATAAAACATAAAAGATGATACCAATAACTTCACTAACGGCGTATAATCAAGTTTCAAGTGCTACTTTTTTTATGTCTTTCAATAAAATACTCAAAAGTAGGTTTTTTCTTCATTTAATTATGTTTTAGATTTTATCTTATTTTTGCTGAAAATATGTTTCAGTAGAAAAGGTACTTGTGATTAATAGCATTGGAAAGCAAAATTATTATAATAATAACAACAAACAAATAAATAAATAAAGGATGGGAGATTCTTAATGCTTTTCGAAACCTGCGTGTAAAGTTGAAACAGTGGCATCGTGCAAACTCATCTCATTTGGTTTTAGCGAATTGTGATCAGATGAAAAGCACCGTGCATCATATCATAGCCTTCTCAATTGGGTTTCTTTCTGTCACTCTTTTCTTCTTTCTCATGTGAATTTCTAAAGTATTTTGTCTTCTACGAAATTAGTTGGATAAACCATTATTTAATTAAATTTGTCTCATCCTAGAACTTTATACGAATGTGAACACCAATGTAAAAATTACCATGTTCGAAGTAGTAACTGTATATCAGAAGTATAACTTTTTTTTTCCTGTGTTGAAAGTATGTGGCTGATATATATATATATATATATATATATATATATATATATATATATATATATTCTCTTTATACCTAGGAAGTGTAATCTCTCTCTTACTAAGTACACCAATTTTAATATAAGATTCATCAAATCACCAGAAAACCTTCCTAAGAAACAAATTTATGTATCAGAATACTTATATCATGTTTATATATATATCACCATGTTGGAGAGAAAAGAAATACATTGCACACACTTGAACTGAGAATATATACAAACACTGATATAATAAAAAGATAAATCAGTAAGATTATGTCTGCATATTTATCTTTAAATTGATGCAATATGAATCTTATAAAGAAGAGAGAGTTGTATAAACAGATCTAGAGGAAGAGATTTTGGGGGTGGTGGTGCAGCTGTAAGAATGACCTAGAACTTCTAAACCGCTGATTGGATCACGTGGATGACCAATCTGAGCTGTATAGTGTCCTTTGATTGTTGCTTGAAGAATAAAAAAATCATATAAAAACGAAGAAAATAATAATAGCATGAGGTCAAATAGACATGTTTTAACTTGAAACTTGGATGGTCCCTTGGTGGCTGTGGGGTACACCCACCCTCCCCAATTGGGGTGCTGGTCTGCTACAACTGCAACTGCATGTGCACTATGCCATTCACTTTCTGTGCTCCATCTTCATCTTGGTCAAACCCAAATAAGAAGGGTCCCTGTCCCTTGTGTACCCACAAACCACTCCAATTGGTTCCAATGCTTCATATTTTTTGTGGGCCCCTACCAAGATCTTCGACAGCAGCCAGCCAGCATTGTACCAACCTCATTTTTTCTATGCATGATTAATACTTATTTATGTTTCTCACTCAATTACCAGATTTTAAAGATTCATGCGTTGTAAAATTGTTTTATGTCATGACAAGACCTGCAGCAACTTGATATATTTGTTTGTTTTGATCTCAACTTCTGATGTTTTTTTCCACTTAATCCTAAGGTTTTGTTTACATAAAGTTCACAAAATGTGATGGAGATGGTGATGGGATAAGGATATATCAGATATGAGACGCATCATCCCATCTTTTTGTTCTTTGTCTCTATCTTTTGCCCTAGCTGAAATGAGATCATCATGCATGCACTGTCACCGACTTGCTTGTCATTCATGTCATGCAATGAGTCACCCTTCAACTACTACCATTTTTTTAAGTCCCAAAAGCTTAAGCTAGTTGGTCTCAGAGGTTCATTATATAATACAATACACTTTGAAGGTAGATAAGAGAAATACAGAGATTATTCAGCAGCAAAAAAACTGTAATGAATATGTAATGATGGTATAATTAATGTAGTGTAATTGGTTGAGTTGGTAAGGAGAAAGGAGGGTCCATTTTTGGTATATGTTAGTTTTGTGGGAAATGATGAAGGATTGGAAAGTTAGAAAGTAAAGTAGCACATGTGTTGTCTATGGGGTAAGGGGCTAAATTGAAGTTATTACCTTAGATTTTTTCTCTCAGTTTTTCTCTTTCACATTATCTGTCATTCTATTGTTTTTTTAGGAGTGTGGCAGTGAGAGTAAGCAAGTGTTGGGGACATGTAGGGCAGGATTCAACTGCAAAAGAGAGTGTCTCATTACAAAGAAAACCACATTTCCTTCATTGAAACCTTCAGGAGGACAATTCCGTAGGTCAAAGTACTAATAACACTTTACAAATTCATTTATTTTTCTTTCCCTTTTCCACACACTGCAATTTCAGTACTTAAAACAAAAAGTTTACTGCATTTTGAGAATGAATTCTTTAACGTAATATTAGAGTTGTACGATTAATATTTAGAAATATTCATAAACATGATTTTTTTTTTATAGAAAAAGGATAAATTTACACTATCATACTAAAGAGTTCACCAAATCTATAATATGTCACAAAAAAAAATATATATATATATATATATATAATATTAATTTCAAGTCGATGTATCCAAGAAAATATAATGTTAAATTCCATGAAAATTACTATATAATGGAGATCCTCTTATACAATTGGCATACTTTCTTCATTCTATGAAAAAATTATATGTGTTATCTACAAATAAATTATACTATGAAAAAGTTATATTGTTATCTATGATAACAATATAGAGAATATATTAAATGATATTCAAATTGTCTCTAAATCTCATTTCGTGTTACACTTGCTCTAACATTTTGTACTAAACCGTACTTTGTCATCGATTTCATTTACCTTTAAAGTTCTTTTTCTATCACCTACTCTTTTTTAGCCAATGTTTGAACCACAACTTCCTTGCTTCTTTTTGAATCGCAACTCCACATGGAGCTTCTTGGTTAGCTAACACAAGTTTTTTTTTCCTATTGTGTTGGGGTTTCTTTTTGCATTTGGGTTTCATTTTCCTATTGTGATTTAATACTCTTGAAATTGCTTCAATTTACAATTGCATAAGGAGCTGCAAAAATGGAGTAGCGGAAATGTAAGTTTCTCCCCAATTTTTTGCATCTTAATGCTTTTAAACAGTTTTCATTTTGATGCTACAAATATGGAGTAGCGGAAATGTAAGTTTCTCCCCAATTTTTTGCATCTTAATGCTTTTAAACAGTTTTCATTTTGATGCTACAAATATGCTTTTGGTCTGTGTTGGTAAGTTTTTTGTGATTGTGGAATATGGAGTGTGTGTGTGTGCGCGCGCTTCAATGGGAATGTGTAGTTTGTGATGCAATGTGTGTGTGCGTGTCAGGGGGAGTGTTGACAATGAAGAGGTTTTAATGGATTAGGAGATGCAATGAAACAATGGAAAATGAGGCAGGGAAGAAAAGGAAGGATGTGATGAAAGATCAAAGGAAAAAGAAAAAAGGTATATGGGATTTCTCTGAATATTTAACTTTGATTTTTCGCGTTAGGAACGTCAATAGCAAGTCCTTCAGTTTATCCCTTGCTTACCATACATATAACAAACAAGTATTAATTAATTTTTCTTTTGAGCAACACAAGGAACATATATGCCAACAAAAATAGTATATGAAACTTATTTTGCAACACATCCAGTTGAAGAATCTTATGTCAGGCCCTTCTGATCCTCCTAGTAATGGAGATGATGTAGTAGACTATTCTAGTGATGGTAGTCCACATGAACATTAGTTAGGTTTAATTATATGATGACTTTAAAGCTTGCATATGTATTTATAATTAATATCATTTTGGTTTTATGCGGGTCCATTGGTCATATAACATCAGAGTACGTCTCTTTTGCGTCTGGCATACCTTGGGCCTCAATCTCTTACGTTCAGCATCTAGCATTAGACTGTCTTGTTGTAGCACAATCATTAGGGTTCTTTCTTTCCTTCATAGGCACCCAACGTATTAGCTGTTAGAGTTTCTTCAAAGGGTTGCCTTTCTTCTTTAGGGTTTCCCGTTAGATTCAGATCAACAATCCGTCTAAGGCATTGCTCACGTTCCCTATCTAGATGTACATGAAAGGCCTTTTCAGAGGGGTTTCCCTTCTTCTTTAGGGTTTCACCTTTTATAAAAGGTAGGCCACTCTTTGTAACCATTAAATTTGATATTAATGCATGAGTGATTCGCTTTATCATTTTCCTTTATTATTAGAGTTCAACCTATGACTAAGGTTTCACCTAAGGTTGTGATTAGTGAGAGTTTTTGAGTTCCATTAATGGAACTTGGATTACGTACTCGTTCTTCGTTGCGAGTGTCGGATCTTCATCTTCTGCTGCATGGATTTACGACTTGAGGCTCAGCGTGGAGATTTCATTTGTCAAGAGTTCGACTATGAAGTCTTCGTCCATCATTACTTCTAATCCTAACAATCTCGTGGAAGTCATTCCTACTCAAGGATATGCAAATGTGATTTTAGGGAATGGACAAGGTTTGCTTATACAGTTCTCTAGTTTTTCTACCTTTTCCTCATGTACTAATCCACATATCAATTTCTATCTAAAAATATTTACATGTTCCCTCTATAAATAAAGACCTTGTAAGTGTTAACAAATATGCACATGATAACCATGTTTATTTTGAATTTCACTCATTTATTTATTTTTTCAAGTCATAGGTTAATCGTTCTATTCTACTCACAGGATACCTTGTTCCAGATGGTTTATACCAATTTCTTTATCTTTTGCTGCATACACCATCTAGATTTTGTCACTTTCATCTATCATAACACTCATTCGTTGTCCATTCCAGTACGTTCCAGTACTCTCCAGTCACCATCATCATCCTCTACATCGACTGACTTTATTCTATACTATCTTTAGCACCATAGACTAGGACATCCTTCTGCTACTATTCTACAAAATGTTCTTAAACACTATAATATATCTTTGGTTAATGAAAAGCCAGTTGACTTTTATTAGCATGTTGTATGGAAAAATCTCATCAACTTAACTTTCAACCTTAACTACTCACGCTCATCCTTTCCAACTAATTTTTTGTGATCTTTGGGGACCATCCCATTTTCAATTGTTCCTGGGATACAATTATTTAATTTCATTTGTTGGTGTTTACAATAGATATACCTGGATTCATTTTCTCAAGCATGTTAGTCAAAAATTATTTTTCCATCTACTGGGTCATATATTATATCACCTCAACCTATACAATGTCTTGACATTCCCTCCATTGCATTATTGACTATTCACCTAATAAAAAAGTTACCTCATCTTCCTTCCACAAATGAACCTTATGCTCCTATTGTTCCTTCCACTTCTCAGTCAAGTTGTAACATACTAGGCGGATATTACTAATTTAAATAAAAGTATGTAATAATTCAAATAACTTGTCATTTAAATCTTTTTCCCAAAACGCGAGAGATTTAAAACTTTATTTAACACGCTAAAATAAAATTCGTAATCCGCAATTAACACGTTACAAGTTTCAAGTTCCACAATCATAATAAATTGAATAAAAAACATGAAGAACAATCTTTAAAGAAATTCTCAAACTAGCCCATTCTTCGACTCTATGCATCCACAACATCACCTAAAATATCATTTGCTCCCCTGTAACAAGTTATACGATCATCACCAAACACAAACAAATAGAGTGAGCTCAAATAATTAACATGAATAAAACATCATAATCATCGCCAAACACATGTTGCCACGACGAGCCTACCACTCTGGTCCAACCTCTATAAGCATGCCACTCGTAGACCAACATGCGTGGAAATATCAAGTGGAGCTAACCAATACAAACCACCATTTGTATTCTCACACAGGACTCCCAACATCATCGGCCTACCACTCGTAAGTGACAATAAAGTGGAGCTAGCCAATACGAGTCACCCACCCGTATACTCCTACAAGATTTCCCACATCACCAGCCTACCACCTGTGAGCCCCACATGTTTATAATCCATTATGAGCCATCACTCGTCAATGGGCTTCAGCATGTCTCATACCCAAAGTCATCATCCAAAGTCGTGTAAACCACGCAAAACATCTACATAACATCCCTTGTCCCTACGCTATCGCCTGGTGCAGCTTAAGTACCGCTAGGTGATATGTCACTGCAGGCCACCTAGTGGGTACCAATCGTCGTTAGGCGCCATGCGTTACAGAGGCCAATGTTTTTGAAAGCTATTGTCTAGCGGTCCAATCCTCACTACTAGACGCCACGTGCTTCAAGGGCCTCCTTGTTCTGTAGTTATCGCCTGACGGTCCAAGCAGTACCGCCAGGCGCTAGAGAAGTAAAGTGGATTCTTTACTAGTTTAACAATGCAAAACCAATTTTTAACACATCAAAGCAGCACATGCGCAATTACAAAATTCCAAGTCGAATACTTTCTCAATGTAACAGGCCTCAACATTGCATCATCGCATCTCATATTCATCATTCGCATATAAGTAAACATATCTTCCTAAATGAACACCAACCAACACTTAAAGTGAACAAAAAAAAATAAGATATGCTAATAGGGTTATAACATAGCAACCAATTTAGGCATATATTTACTCCAACTCCAGAACTTTTAACAAAGTACCTACACATGTCCCGGTTTTTAGCTCAATCTGCATACCACATTCCACACATTAGGCTCACAACAGAAACAACAAGTCCATTTTTCATCACCAATATGCATTCAAGGAAATTCCAACAATAACCCAATTCACACCTTACCTAGTCAGCCCTTAAAAGACTATTGGTCAACGGTTGTCGCCTGGCGGCAACCTGAGTATCGTCAAGCGGTGCATCCAATTCTGGAAAAATCCCAAATTTTTTCTACACTTGTGTGAACCCTAAAACCCCAATCTTCTTCATTCATGTTCATGCAATTTCACTGGAAAATTATGCAATGGTGGTTCTAGCTTTCATATAGGTTCAATTAAATCAAACAACACATCATTACCACAATTTATAACATAAAATCATGCTCTCCAATCATTCTCGAGTCCCAAATTTAACCCCATGCCTATTCACTCAACAATTCATCCAAATTCAGTCATCATAGAATCATACCACCCAATTAATATATCCAAACATTTACCAACAGTACAGAAACCCCAATGAGCCCCTAAAAACAAAACAAAGAAAATGGACCAAGTCCACGCGCGACGCCAGACAAACGTTCATCGCCGCTAGGCAGTTCTTAGCAAAAACCCAAAAACTAGGTTTATTCATCATGCATCGCTTGGCAAACCTTCAATGTCACCTGGCAAACCTTCAATGTCGTCAAGCAGTTTCTGGAAAAATTCCAAAAACGCAAAAAAATCCAAAATTTTGTAGAGAAAAAGAAACACTCATTCATTCCATACATCACGTAATTACTTGAAATAAAATAAAAATCACATTGTAGCTCCCCTAACCTGGATTTTCTTCCTCCAAAAGCCCTTTTAAGATTTCACTTGCCTAAGGTTTTGGTCTACTCTTAACCTCTAGCAATGACAACCTTCTTCCTATTTTCACTCTCCTTATAGGTCCAAAATGGTGCTTTGGAAACTTTCTCTCTCTCTCTCTCTCTTTCTCTCTCTCTCTCTCTCTCTCCCCTTCTCTCTCTCAACCACTTGAGCTAGTACTGTTCCTTGTCATAACTCTTCACATTAATTTTATTTTTGTGAACTTTTTATTTTATTTTTACATGGCAACACCCTTCTTTCCCAACCTCCACCCTCTTTGGCTATTTCTACCCCTCCCTTACCCTTCCTAGTTGCTCCTCCCCTCACCCCACCTTTCATGGTCACTCATCCCCTCCCCTTACCCTCACCCCCGTCCACCTCTCCCCCACCCTCCTTAGGGTCATGAAACAGGTGCAGTATAACAGTGTCCACCTACTTAATCCTCAATTTTACCTTACTTTTGTAAATAAATACATTTTGGGTTACATTGATCTAAATATACCACTAATCCTAATTTTTGTGTCTATTTATAGATTGGAAGCTTTGTTCCAAAAATCCAGACAAATGAGTGACCCAGAATAGCAAAGAGAAGAGCCAGGCGCAAGAGGTGGCGATGAGAGGTTTTTGCCAGGCGCCAGTTTTCGCTGATGTGTCAAGTTGGCCCTTTTTCTTCTGTTTTCGTGAAGGGAAACTCGTCTTGGACGTTTTGGAGCTCGAGTGATGCGTTTTGGAGCACTTGGAGGTTTTCTAGGGCTAGTGGGAACTACCCTTTCTTCCTCTTTATATTTCTTCCCTCTTCCACTTCCATTTTTATAAGCTTGGGCTCTCCATGACAATGGAGAGCTAAACCCATTTTTGTTGGAGTTAGATGTAGCCACTGAACTTTCATGTATTTGTGGATGATTTGAATATATATATATATATATATATATATATATATATATATATATATATATATATATATCTATATATATATATACTTCTTCCATTGCTAGTATCCTTGTTTATTTACTTAAAGCTTACTTTGTTTTAACCATTCATTGCATGATATTTGGGTCATTAGGTATTGGAAAATATCTCTTGAAACCTAGAATTGGAACAAGATACCTAATGGAACTTATATCTAGGAATGGAACTTGACCCATTAGTTGTCTTGAACCCTAATTTGTAAAGCGGGTTTGCTTATTTAACAATTCAAGGAATTGGCTCTTAATAAGGAAACCTAGGCTCATTCAACTAAGGGATTAGGGTTTGAGTATACTTGTGGATTGACATTAGTAATTAATGGAGAAGAGTTTTATTGTTTTATATACATGAGAGTGAAGTAGGTGAAGTCTAACCCCAACAATATTAGTCCATTGGATTTCTAGTCTTTTCCATCTTCGAGAGTTTTCAAATATCCAAGTTCACATTTTACTTGTTTATGTAATATTTACTTTCTTACACACAAAAACCCAAATTATGGATTTATTCTTTAGTTTAAATTAGTCACTAATTACGCAATTATTTAGTATACACGAGTCTCTTGGGAAACGATATCCCGGTCTTACCGGTTACTACTTGTGCGACTTGGTAGACTTGCCAAAGTCTTAACAATAATTATAACATGTCTGCCACAAAACTCATCATTTTGTTGCATAGTTTTTGCTTGATCTAATGTTTAGGGTGGAACCAACAACAAAATGGTGAGCATTTGAAACTTAGCCAACACTCTGCCATTGTAGATTTGATCGAAGCCTTCGACCTTGTGGTTATACTTATTCTATGTGTACTCTCTCTTGTTCTGTCACTAAGGATGTCGACCCCAAACCCCCATTCATAAACTTAATTCGTACTTCTAAAATTGTGACCAGACCTTGAACTTGTGGACGAGTCCCTCACCTTCAAAGGCAAAGGCCTTTGCAAGTTCATCAAAACTGGCTTTATTGACTTATGTGTATACGATCGGTTTTAATCACATTTGGGTTAAAATAGACAAAATATACATGTAAAAACGGTTTGTAATGGTCGGTTTCAAACATTAAATTAAAAATTCATGAATAACCAAATTGATTGATATTTATATTATAATAGTATAATTTCTAAATATGAAAGCTTAATAGAGAAATTTAAGAAGAAGAAAGAGAGGTTTCTAGATGGAAAATAAAATGAGAAGATATGTAGTGAGTCACACAATAAGAAGAAACTAACTATTGAGTTTCCTTCTTCAAGTGCCTTTGGATACTACTTATCATAGATTTGCAGGTGTTCATTTTCAAAATAGGGGAAGACCAAGAGAACAAGGTGAAAACAAAGGTATAAACTTTTTATTGAAAACTCACTTCTGAATCTTACATTCAAATAAAGAGATAGAATAAACTTAAATAGGAAAATAGAAAAACCTTAAATGAAAGGGTTATTGTGTTTAACACAGTAATCGTATATGACTAGAGCTCAACATTTACCCTTATCCAAGCATTTTCTAATCGCTCAACCAGTGTTTTATGAGCTTAGGGAAAGGTAGGAATGTGTTTATTTGTCACATGGTCCAACTTAATGTATGGCTTTTTCAACCCCTACGAGATGGAGACGTTCTTTGTCAACCTACCTCCAACCGAATAACCCGTCCATAATTAATCGAAATCAGAATAAACTAAAACGAATTAACCTGAAACATCTCATGGTTGGATATGGATTTTAAATTTATGAATTTAGATTGTATTGGTTCGATTAAGTTAACCTCGAACCCTACCTAAACTAACCCTTGCTCACCCCTAGTTTGCGCCTTTCTCGAAGAACACTTCATTGGTTGTGTCACATGCAAAAAGGGAAATTATGTTGAGGTAGGTACCTCTTGTCTTCTCTTTTAATTCTATTCTTTTTCGATTTAATTAACAAAACACAAGTAACTAAGGTGAAGTCATATCTACTCCCAACGACATTGTGGATGCTCCTTGTGTTTTTCCTCCACATTGTGGAGTTTGCAAGATACAAACTTGTTTCTTAGTCTCTCTTTTTCCTGCATCTAGAAATTGTAATCGCTTAATATTTCTCCCAATTAAAGCAATACTCCTCCAAAGGAGGGGGGTAGTAACCAGAAAGTGTGAGGGAGGAATATAAATGGTGAAAGATGGTGGGGAAGGGAAAGAGAAGGCCACACGTGACAACACCATTTGCCACCTAAAAAAGACTAACGTCGTTAAGTAATTATTGTTAAAGCATTAAGTCAAGTAGTTATGTCTGTTATGTTAGTTTTACTGGTTTATTCTGTTATTAAATCAGTAGCACCTACTATTTCTCTGTATAAATACTCTTCCTTTCACATATCAATACAGTATGCTTTCACAGTATTCATTATTAGTCTTTCTTCTAGATTTTAACAGTTTCTAACAGGTGGTATCCAGAGCCAGGTTTGTCTAGGATCGGCTTGAGTTTGTGTGTTTCAGAGATCACATTTCTAGGTGCATTCGAGTGAAAAGTGTGTCTGCATCTTGGCTTCTTAGTGCGTGGAAGGCAGAGAGTGATTGAAACAGAAGAAGGCTTTTTGCAGCAGAAGTGTTTGTGATAATTGTTGTGAAAGGAAGCTGTGAGTAGAATCAGGGAAAGAAAAGAATATTGTGAAAGAAAGTCGTTCTTGGATCAAGAAATAATGGCTGGGAGTGACAGTCATATTCCGTCAATGAGCCTACCCGTTCTTACAGAGAAGAATTGGGACCGTTGGAGCACACAAATGAAAGTGTTGTTTCGATATCAAGAAGTGAGTGACGTGATAGAGAATGGGAGTTCTGCTGGAGCGGGAACCACAGATGCATTGAAAGCAGCTACCAAGAAGAAAGATAATAAAGCTTTGTTCTTGCTTCATCAATGCGTAGATGATGCATTTCGAGAAGATTCAAAACACAAATACAGCCAAAGAAGCGTGGGATATACTAACTCGCTGTCATGTAGGTTGTGAAAAAATAAAATAAAAAGTGTGGCTTCAGACGTTGAGGAAGCAGTACGAAATGCTGCAAATGTAAGAAAGTGATCGAATTTGTGAGTATTTCACCAAAATACTCACAATTACGAATCAAATGAAGAGTTGTGGAGAAACCATCACGGAGTTGATGATTGTAGAGAAGATCATGCACTCCTTGCCGAGGAAATTTGACTATATTGCAGTGGCAATAGAGGAATCGCATGACTTGGCAGCAATGAAAGTTGAAGAATTGCAAAGTTCCCTTGAAGCGCATGAAATGAGGTTGGTCAACAGAAGTCCGATCAAGAATTCTGAGCAAGCGTTGAAAGCACACCATCTCAAGTATGATGAAGAAAGAAACAAGGCAGATGGAAAGGAAAACGAACACAAAATACGTAGAAGAATCGTAGAGATGAGCACGATTCTGATCAACCCGATGCCTCTGAGAAAAAAGGTGGATCATGGAAATGCCACAAGAAGAAAGGGTATGATAAAAGAAATATTGAATGCTTCAATTGCCACAAGAAAGGACATTATGCCAATGAGTGTTATGCTGACAGATGAAAACAAAAAAAACATCAAGATAAGGAAGTGCATGTGGTGTAAGAAGAATCTGATTCAGATCCACTAACTCTAATGGTTACAAATTTTGCAGAAGAAACACACACAAAGTCATGGTTTCTTGATGCGAGATGTTCGAATCACATGACAGGTCACAAAGAATGGCTCGTAAACTTTGATTCATCAAAGAAGAGTAAGGTGAAATTTGCTGATGATAGCACATTAAGAGTGGAGGGAGTGAGTGACGTTGTGATCGTGAGGCAAAATGGCTCAAAAGACATAATCTCCAACGTGTTATTTGTTCCAGAGATGAAATGCAATTTGCTCAGCACAGGACAGTTGATTCAGAAGGGTTTTACTGCGGTTATGGGAAATGATCAGATTGAGGTGTTTGATGCTGATAAAAGACTCATTCTGAAAAGCAAACTTGCCAAGAATAGAACATTCCAAGTTAATTTTACGGCTGCTGAAGTCCAATGTATGTCTACAACAGAAACAAAAGATGAAGACTGGCTGTGGCATTCAAGGTATGGTCACTTGAATTTTAAAAGCTTGCATCAACTTGGATCAAAATGTATGGTCTCTAGAATTCCCATTATTGCAGTGCCAAGAAAGATTTGGGAAGTCTGTGTAGCAGGGAAACAAACTAGAAATTCTTTTCAGTCACAATTAAGCACAAGATCAAAAGATGTCCTAGAAGTGGTGCACTCAGATGTATGTGGGCCTTTTAAAAGCCTTTCGTTGGCTGGAAACAGGTATTTCATTACTTTTGTTGATGAGTTCAGTCGAATGATTTGGCTGTATGTGATAAAACTAAAGGGTGAAGTGTTTGAGATATTTCAAATCTTTAAAGCCTCTGTCGAAAGAGAAAGTGGAAAGCGTATGAAAATCCTACGAACAAATGATGAGGGTGAATTTACCTCCAATGATTTCGAAAACTACTGTCAGAAGAATGGAATCCAACACGAAGTAACCGCTCCCTATATACCCCAACACAATGGTCTTGCCGAACGAAGAAACAGGATAATCCTTAATATGGCCAGAAGCTTGATTAAAGAGAAAGATTTGCCACAGAGATTTTGGGGTGAAGCGGTGGCAACCTCTGTGTACATTTTGAACAGGTGTCCCACAAGGAGATTAGAAGGGAAAGTTCCACTAGAGATATGGACTGGAGAAAAGCCAGTTGTTGGGCATTTGAAAGTGTTCGGTTCACTTGTCTTTATACATGTTCCTGATCGGAAAAGGACAAAGCTGCAAGATAAAAGCAAAGCAATGATCTTTGTTGTATATCATCCAACTGGGGCCTATAAACTCTATGATCCGATCAATGAGAAAATGTTGTTAAGTAGGGATGTTCTTGTGCTGGAACATGAGAGTTGGGACTGGAAGTAGATGAAGACCAGTCTGAGGAGAAACATACCAAAAATTGTTGGTGATGATGCTACAGAGGAAGCAATTGATAAAAGCATAGAAGGGCCTTCATTCCAAAGGTCGCAGAGACAAAGATCGATGCCCATCAGGTTTGGTGATTATGAAGTGCACTCTGATAGTCAAATTAATAATGAAGGGGATGTGATTCATTTTGCATTAATGGCTGTAGCGGAACCTATTAACGAAGTGGAAGCATTGCAGCATACAGTCTGGAAAGATGTAATGATCGAAGAACTCAAATCTATTGAAAAAAACAAGACCTGGAATTTGGTTGATCTTCCATCAGGAAAACACCAAATTGGAGTGAAATGGGTGTTCAAGAAGAAGTTGAATCCAGATGCGTCAGTTTCCAAACATAAGGCAAGACTTGTGGCGAAAGGGTTTCTCCAGAAGCAAGGGTTGGACTACTCTTAAGTATTTGCCCCTGTTGCTCGAACTAAGACCATACGTCTCGTGGTGGCAATGGCTTGTGCTAGGAATTGGTCATTATTCCAACTAGATGTGAAGTCAGCGTTCCTTCATGGCCCGTTGGAAGAAGAGGTCTATGTTCAACAACCTCCTGGGTTTATTGTGAAAGGAAGAGAGCAGCAAGTCTACAGGTTAAGGAAGGCGTTGTACGGGCTAAAGCAAGCCCCAAAAGCTTGGAATAGAAGAATCGACTCTTTCTTGCACAAACTAAGTTTCACAAAGTGTACTGTTGAGCATGGAGTATATGTAAGGGAGAGTGAACATGAAGGTCTACTCATCGTATGCCTATACGTTAATGATCTTTTGGTAACTGGATCAAATTTGAAAGAAATTGAAGTTTTCAAGAAGGTAATGGAGGCAGAGTTTGAAATGACTGACTTGGGAAAACTAAGTTATTTCCTTGGTATGGAATTTACCTATACCCCTGCTGGGTTAATAATGCATCAGAAAAAGTATGTTAGAGAATTACTAAAGAGGTTCAACATGGGCTCTTGCAATTTTGTAACCAGTCTGATTGATGTCAATATTAAATTGACAAAAGATGAAGAAGGTGAGGTAGTTGATGAAACACTTTTTAAGCAAATTGTTGGTTCGTTGAGATACGTATGCAATAGTAGGCCAGACTTATGCTTTGGAGTTGGACTTATTAGTAGGTTCATGAGCAGTCCGAGAAAAGTTCATCTGTTAGCAGCCAAAAGATTGTTACAATATCTTGCGGGAACAGCTGATCATGGAATTTTGTTTCCATTTGGAAGGAAGAAATCAGAATTAGAACTGATTGGGTTTGTTGATTCTGATTATGGTGGTGATCTGATAGAGAGGAAAAGTACTTCTGGATACTTGTTCCTAATAAATAATGCTCCCATTGCTTGGTGCTCGAAAAAACAACCAGTCATTGCACTATCCAGTTGTGAAGCCGAGTATATCTCTGGGAGTTATGCAGCATGCCAGGCAGTATGGTTGGAGGAATTGTTGAAAGAAATAAAGATCGGAGTGAAGACGCCACTGCAGCTAAAAATAGACAATGTTTCTGCTATTAATCTAGCCAAAAATCCAGTAAGCCATGGTAGAAGCAAACACATAGAAGTGAGGTTCCATTTCCTTAGAGATTTGGTGAACAAAGAAAGAATTGAAGTGGTATACTGCAATACAGAACTGCAGCTGGCAGATATACTGACCAAGGCCCTAAAGAATGAAAGATTTGAAGACTTGAGAAGACAAATTGGAGTTGTATCTCTTAAGTACTTGACTTAAGGGAGAGTGTTAAAGCATTAAGTCAAGTAGTTATGTCCGTTATGTTAGTTTTACTGGTTTATTCTGTTATTAAATCAGTAGCACCTACCATTTCTCTGTATAAATACTCTTCCTTTCACATATCATACAATATGCTTTCACAGTATTCATTATTAGTCTTTCTTCTAGATTTTAACGGTTTCTAACAATTATAACTATATCTATTCATTTATAAAATATAAGAACCAAATATTATCGAAGTTTTGAAAAAAAAAAAAAACAAAACCATGTTATAATCTAAAGACTAAAAATATAACCCTTAAAGAAAATAACTATGAAAACGAGATAAAATATTCTTACTTTGATTTCAATTAAAAAATATATATAATCCAATAGTTTAAAAAACAATTTTATACTTCATAGATGTACTTAAAGATAGATGACTCGATAATATTTGAGTGTCAAAACTTAGTACATGTTTGAGGACATCTCCATCACTGTGAAACCATGGACCACGTTGTAACAAATGATAATTAAAAACGAGAATAAAAGGTTTATTAAAATTTGTTAATATACGTATATTTATATATTGGTTCCCATAATTTTTGAAGTGTAATTAAAACTGTTTTACGTAGATGAGAAGGTAACCACAGGGGACCAACAACATAGAGAAGAAAGGAACCTCAGAAGATTACGTAAGTTGGTATAAGTAGAAAAACCATTAAATTCTTCAACCAAATAATTGTGAAGAAATGCATGATGAGTATGTGTTATTTTCTTTCAATTTCCACATTGCATGTAAGATTGTAATGAGATTAACTTCTTTTCGTGTTAGGAACTTTCTTCCACCATTTCTCATCATTACTTATTACGTTGATAGAAGAAAGATAAGAACAGAATATAATAGCATCATCACATCTCTGAAAAGTGAATCACAAAGACACGTAAGTTCAAAAATATTGGAGATATCAAATTCATTTTGAAATTATTAATGTTTTCAAATTTATGTTTCTTTATTTTCTCTTTCTTTGGTTCAAACTTGATTGGTTTTACTAAAACTGAAATATTACTAAGATGGATTACTCTTCGGTTAATATAAGTTAATATTTATATGGTTAAATCATTCCAAAGGTTTCTATTTTTGTAGCTAAATCTCAAGTAGGTCTCCTCATTTTCATTTGACTCAATTGAATTTCTATTTTTGAAAATTCATTGCAATCAATTCCTTTCCGTTAGTTGTATACTAACGATGTTAATTATGTGTCACGTGTCAGCACGTGGTTTTTTTTATTTTTTCTATTTTTTTTTAATTTTTAATTTTTTTTTATAATTTTTTTAAAAAATCAAAATTGCAAATGTGATGTGGTAGTGACAGTATCACGTGTCACTATTGGATGTGAAAAGTCTTAATGTAGTTCCTCTATTTGTTATTTTGTCTCAATTTGGTCCCAAATTTTTTAAAATTGGATCAATTTCATCCCTGTATCAAATTTAATTTTTATATAAATTTTACAATGATATTTTTATTATAGTTGATATTTTTAACAAAATTGAGTTTATTTAAATGTATATTTTGCACTGATATTTATTTAAATATTATTTCAAATATTTATATATCAATAATTTATAGACAAATGTTAGAATTGCTTTAAAAATAAAAACTTTATAAATTCAAATATAAAATTTTAAATATAAATTCTAACATTTGTCTATAAATTATTGATATATAAATATTTGAAACAATAGTTAAATAAAGTTCAATGCAAAATATACATTTAAATAAACTTAATTTTGTTAAAAATATCAATTATAATAAAAATACCATTGTAAAATTTATATAAAAATTAAATTTGATATAGTGATGAAATTGATTTAGTTTTAAAAAAATTGGGACCAAATTGAGAAAAAATAACAAATACAGGGACTACATTGAGACTTTTCACATCCAATAGTGACACGTGGCACTGTCACTGCCACATCACATTGTCTTTGCCACATGACACAATGTCAGATTGATACGTGACAATTTTAATTTTTTAAAAAAAAAATTATAAAAAAACACGTGTTGACACATGGCACATAATTAACATTGTTACTTTACAACTAACGGAAAGGAACTGATTGCAACAAATTTTAAAAGATAGGAACTCAATTGAGTCAAATGAAAATAGCGGGACCTACTTAAGATTTTGCTATAAAAATGGGGACATCTAAAATGATTTAACCTATTTTTATCGATATTGATAGAAATTAATGTTGATTATACTGCTATTTTATTGACTATGTCAATTAGATTACTAATAAATGCTATTTTTTATTAATAGTTTGTTATGACTTTTTTCTAATATTGAATATTTTTAATAAACATTAATTACAACCTTTTTTTTTTTACTTATGTTAATTGAGAAATTTTTTTAAATTGATATTTATGAAAAAAAATAACACAAAGAACTTATCAACCATAAAAATTATAAAAGTATCTTTAATCAGTATAAATAGTTATGATCCAAATTAAATTAGCATTATTCAAGTTTTTGTAAATCTTACTTAAAAAAAAAAGTTGAAAATTAATAAAATAGTCACTATTATAAACTAGTGTAAACACAGGCGCTATCGCGCCTGTGTGTACGCATTTTTTAAATTATATTAAGAATTGATGATATTGTAATGTTATTAATTTAATAAACAAAATAAAAGTATATTTATAAAAAATAAAATAAAATGTACGAAGAAAATAAGAGAAAAATAACTATTGATGAATAGTAAGAGAAAAAAAGAAAAAAGAGATAAGTAAATAATTTTATAAAAACTTATAAAAATAACCGTTAATTTTTAAAAATTTAATAAATAATTAAATTATAAAGGGTAAAGTTGGAATTATGAAATGTGGACACAAAAGAGGGAATCCCCTTTATATATAGTTATAGATAAAATATTATAATTAGTTATTAAATTGGACATTAATTAATTAAAAACCAATTTAGAAACTAAGCCATTTTAGTAGTCAAAACTTAAGTAACTAACTTTTAGGGACCATTTTCCTTTAGTAACTAAAACTATGGTAACTAATTTTAAAGACAAATTTAGTGATAAATTATATTTTTTTATTCATAATAGTGACTATTTGAGTAATCAATAATTTTTCTTTATGAATTGGTATCAAAATTGACTTTTCGTCACTAAAATTGATTACTAATGAAACATTTTCTTGTAGAACTATTAACAATTATTTACTATTTAAATAAAACTAAAAATTAATCCCTTTTATAAAGTAATAACATGAAAAGAAAAAATTATAATATTCTTTTTTAGTTCATCTCTCAAACAATAAAATAAAAGGTATGAAAAGAAAGAGATTTAGGATAAATTCTTTAAAAAACACTAAGTTCCATTATAACGTGAAAACTAATAAATTCCAAAGTTAAGTTTCCACCGATATGAAATTTATTTTCTAACATTTGGCTCTCGGGAACCTTCTCTTACATTATTTATAGTTTATATTATGTGGTTGAGGTCCTCAATTATCTAGTTTTCATATTTGTTTTTCTTTTCTGGTTGCCTATATTTTTGTGATATTTGGTTTAACTTTTCTCTGACACACTATAGTTTATAGTGTTTTTTCTTTTATGTTAATGTAGTGCATGTGACACTTTGGAAGGATATGATATCTTAATAACTGCAACAAGACTCTAATTTGAGAAGAAAAGTCGAAAAAAAAAATATATTAGAGGAAGAAGATGTTGGATGTATGGTGTATCTATTATCTTAAGATTTTAATAAGATTAAATTGTAGATAGAAGAGCTATCTATGTAAGAAGAACCACTTTTCGCAAAACTTGGTTCACATGGACCACAAATAAGAGGAGTATTTTTTTGGTTTTTTAACTTTTGTATGCTTTGAATCCTTCTTCGGACTTCTTTTGTAAAAGGTTCGAAACATTTCAAGTGTTTTTACTTTATAATTTTTTTTTTAAATCATTTCGGAAATTCCCATTTTTGTAGCGAAATATCAAGTAAGTCCTCTCATTTTTATTTGACTCAATTGAGTCCTTATTTCTGAAAATTCGTTGCAATCGGTTTTTTTTCGTTAGTTGTCCAGTAACGGTGCTAATTATGTGTTATGTGTCAGTAAGTGATTTTTTGATTTTTTGATTTTTTGTTTTTTTTAATTTTTTAATTTTTATTTTTTTTTTATAATTTTTTTAAAAAATAAAATAAAATTGCCACGTGTCAATCTGACATTGTGCCACGTGACAAAGACGGTGTGATGTGGTAGTGACAATGCCACGTGTCACTATTGAATGTCAAAAGTCTCAATGTAGTCTATTTTGTCTCAATTTGGTCCCAATTTTTTAAAAACTGAATTAATTTCATCCCTATATCAAATTTAATTTTTATATAAATTTACAATGGTACTTTTATTATAATTGATATTTTTTCAAAAATTAAGTTTATTTAAATGTATATTTTGCATTGAACTTTATTTAAATATTGTTTCAAATATTTATATATCAATAATTTATAGACAAATGTTAGAATTGTTATAATTTTTTTTGAAAAATTTTATA
>Ga0214542_1004529_pt1 | contig 27486 bp, 7 predicted proteins | sample CNSS1metaG_FD_160096 | JGI IMG/M metagenome (GOLD analysis project Ga0214542, IMG submission 160096) | Root nodule microbial communities from cowpea collected in UCLA plant growth center, Los Angeles, California, USA - CNSS1 | ecosystem: Host-associated > Plants > Roots > Nodule | place: USA...
GTCTAGCAGAGAGACCCTAGCAGAGACGGGTAGTCCTCTTCTGCCATGGAGGGAAAGGATGAGTCTGATGGCTCCGTAATGAAGGTGGGTGTATCCTTCATGCCTCCAGTGTGTGATGAGTTCTTGAGGAATCTCGAGAGTGACATACTGCTCCTGGGAAGAAGCAGTAAGAGCACATTGTTCCATCCTAGAGGATTAGACATACTCCTTTTCAGTGGGACGTTTTGTAGAGATTAGCCTAGTAATTGACTGGATAGTTGTTCTTCTTTTTCGAAATATGTTGTAAGGGCTTAAAAGTGGGGTGGAAGTTTCAGAGATTTGAGCATCTTCTGGAATATAGGAATATTCAACAAGGTTTTCGATCTTGGAAGATAAGGTTTTTGAGACATTACTAGGAAGGGAAATGGAGGAGTTAAGGAGGATAGGATCTGCAGAAGAACTAGAGGGTGTATCCATGTATGGAGGGGTTCTCTTCTACTCTCTTCTACCTATATTATAACAAAATTCATAATAAAATTCGTTTATAAACAAATAATACCTCAAATAACGAAATACAAACTTCTAAACATACAATATCTCAAAACAAGTAGCGAAAGTTATAAAGATAATAAATATCGAATCATGAATCAACTTATATGATAGTATGATAGAGACCTAATATTATTTTCGGTTCAAATTCTTAATGTATTCAATTTTTATATTTCTTTTTTACTTTGTATATTATTCAGATCACCACTATTTTCTCAAAATAAAAGAATAAACTAGTTGTTGGATTCACAACAATAATTTTATCCGATTAATTTACATATTTTTAATTAATATATAAAAATATAAACAATATTATGTACGAATTTATATGTGATCTCAACATATAAAATGATGTGACGAGACATGATAGTTTGTCGTTGAGCAATGTTTTCTTTAATTCCAATTGTTTTGTAAATAAACTACAAATGCAACAATATACGATGTTTCCTTTCTTTCAATGTCGGTGTTCAGAGGATAAGAGATAACCAATTTAATTTCTCGATACATTAAAATCCTTAAAATATTTTTTAAAAAAGATATTGAAATAACTCTGCCATCATGAATTTTAAAATAATTTTATTTCTTTTAGAAGATTATTCTCACACAATTTTAAAAATCAAACCCTATATTTAAAATAGAATTCATTTATCAAGTTAAGTTTGTGTCGGTGGTGGATGTATAGAATTATGCTTCCTCATGCATGATGGGTGGCAAATTGGTGTACCCATGGATAAGTAATCATTATTATGCTTCCTACTTGGTTTATTTTAGAAAATGATATTTTTTTCGTCTTTTCATCATTGACTGAATTTTAGAGAAAACTATTATTTTGGTCAATTATTCTTTAAATTAGAAAAATTAATAAAAAATTATTAATTCAGAAAAATGTATTTTTTATCCACGATCGGATTTTGAAAGGGTAAACGAAAAATATCTGTTAACTTAACAATTTATCTATATATGATTAACTAATTTTAGTAGAAAAAATAATTAGCTCAGTGTACAAATTTAGCTACAAATTTTAGTAATAAAAAATAATTATTTATTACATGAACCAACTTATATACTATTTCACAATCTAAAAATTATTAGGTATTAAAATATTATTATTATAAATAAAAAATTATAATTAATTTGTAATTTGATCTTTATAATTAGTTATCTAACTACCAAAAAAAATTAATTTCTTAATTAATGATCAATTTATTAAAAAAATCGTCCTCACATTTTATTTATTAAAATGGAAAACAAGAAAGACCACATTAAATCTATTATAAAATTTATATTTCATAAAACATAAACAAACTATATTTATTATGAAAGAAATTTAAATAAAAATATGGAGATAAATTATTAAATCACTTATATTATTTTTTTATACGAATGTTAATTCATGAGATTTTTAATATATATATATATATATATATATATATATATTAAAAATAATGTTTCGAGTATAAGATAGAACGTTCATTTAAACAATTTTTAAGTTCTTAAGATATTTTATCTTGCTCTTCATTTGGTGTTCTTGTTCGTCAACTGATTTGTGGATATCTTTTATTGGTGGGTATTTATTAGAGGTGTTCCAATGTTAGAGTCAACGTCGGAAAAGTAATAAATGTTGTAATTAATGTGTGATAAAAAGTCTCAATAATCATACATTTGACTTGTATTTATTGTTTTTGTCGTGGGCCACCGATTAGGATTGGCCTAATCATGACCAAATCTTATTTAATTATGATTACTGACATGTTTGTGCTTAATTGGGAGATCAACTAACTTCTAGGCAGACCGCTTAGTATAGCATCACTGATTGAACCAAGTTGCACTTATCTAGGGGAACGATACAGAGAATATTAGCATGTTCTCTATACCGAGGGCGTATTTGTTTGACGGAGCTGTGCGACCCAAATTGTAATTCCCAATCAAGTTAACGGTGGTGAAGAAACTGAGTAAGGTGCAAACGGACACACGTGATTTCACATAATCGGTTCAAGGTGTGTTCGAACCAGCAAATCGATAATATCTCTGAAAATCTTCTTCGAAGTAGTCTCCTCGATTAGTTTCTATTGACAACCAGTCATTGTTGACCTGACTGATCGATCCATACAGTATAAATATAAATATACTAATTGGAAGAATATTTTGTTAGAGAAAATAATAGTCGTTGTTATAATATACAAAGTTCTTGTTTTCTTGCATTTACCAAATATGGGTAGTAAAGTGGGTTAGGCCGGACGGGCCAGCCTGCCAAAATGGGGTGGGTCGGGTTGACATTTTCAACCCGCCAACCTGTTTCGCCCCTGGGTCTATACCACTTTTTTAAAAATATTAAAATAATTAAAAAGATTGAATATTTTATTATATTTTTTGAAAGATGTAAATATGTAATACTATTGTAATTTAAATCATTAACTCTTACAAATTCAATTCCAATTATTAATTATAATAAAATAATTTAACATATAAATACAATAATTATTTTAATTTATCTAATTTAAAATATTAATTTATCAATTAAAAATTTTAAAATATGTATATGATTAAATATGTTTTAAAAAAATCATATATAAGTATATATAAAACAAATTTTATAAATAAAAATTAAGAAAAATATTATCGACCCATCTCGTGATAGGATAGATTATATTTCTTGACCTATTTTATAATAACAAATAACTTCGATCTAAACTATTTTTGACAAGCAAAAGACAAGGCAGACATACGTTTTTTTCACTCCTATGCCAAATAATTTGAATGATTATCTCGAATAGTATATGAAAAGAAGGAAGACTTTTAGGTAAAGCTCTATTTCTTTAGATTTTTGTTTTCTCTTTTTTTGTATTTATTTTATTATAATATTTTGAACTACCATCCATAACAACGAAATCAAATGTTAACATGGACTTTAAAAGCGCCACTAATTATGAAGAAGTGACAATTATGCTGTTGCTTTGAATAAACGAAATCATCTTATGACGCAAATATTTTGAAATTATTTGTTCTAGCACTTGTAAAATTGATTCCAATTATTGGTGAGTTTCTCAATGGTTAAATAATAATAAAAACAATTTAATTTGAAGTCAGGGGGTTCAGTGAATACAAGTATTGATTTTTTTAAATGCTTGAATCATTGTCCTTAGATGCCACTATCAATTTTTTTTTTCAATGTTCACAGTACTTTAAAATGCAAGTACTAGAATAATGTACAAACTCAGTAGGTAGATATTAAATAAGTTAAAAAAAAAAAAGTATACCTAACGTTAAGTTGCTACATTAAAGGAAATAGTTTTTTTAATCATTTAAAGAATAATTAATAATCGAAAAAACACTGTTTCATTTGTTTACCATATATTTTACAATGTAAGTATGTTTTTAGTTTTTATTCTTATAAATGAAATTAGAATTCGATTATTTTTTAAATTTTATATAAAATTCATCTTTCTAGTAATGTATAAAACATGTTTTCCAAAACTAATCATGGTAACTTTTAGACGAAGTCTCTAACATTTATCCCGAGTGATCTAAAAGATTAGAATAAGTAAAAGTGATAAGATAATCCAGTGGTTAAAAACAAGAGAATGAAAAAATATCGTGGATTCAATCCCTCCTACTAATAATTTGAAAAAATAAGGTTGGTTTAGTGGGTTTAGAGATTGTGAGCCAGAGAGGTTGTGGATTTAATTTTCTCCAGAAACGAAAACTAACAACTAACAAGAAAGTGGTGCGAATAAAAAAAGAAAATCACATAGATGTTACTTCAAATATTTAGTAACACTTTTTTTAAATAGAGAAACATTTTCAAACTTTTACTAAAATAATTTAGTAATTTTTTTATAAAGGTAACATTATAAGTATGTTACTAATATAATTAAATATTTTGTACATATGCAATGCATGCATCATAATGACTTCTTTATTCTAATATTGGGTTCCAAAGCAATGTTACAATGGGAGATACCAATATTCACATGTATTCATCTATCTATCTATACACAAAAAGAGATCAAAGGCATAAGTAACAAAGAATGCTTATAAAACTTCAAAAAAGTCTCCATTAATAAACAATAATAAAAAAAAAAGTAGTAGTAAATGTGTTTTTCAATTTACATAGTACAATTGCAGCAACTTATTTAGGTCATTTACCAATAACAATGTACGGGGATTATCTAATAACTTTAAATTAAGATAATTAACATTGATAAAATAATCTAATAAATACATATTGTTTCTAACCAAACAATTATGCCATTTACTAAAAGACTTAGAGCAAATTTAGCTTCTTTTTTTGTTGCATTGAAATAATATTCTATCTCCTTATTCAACCATAAATATGAAACTCAATTAATATTAAATTGCTTAAAAAATAAAAGGAAAAGCTTAGATTTACTTCATTAGATATAAACTTCCATATTTTAACAATTTTTTAAAACTATTTTTTAAAAGAAATGTTAATTTATAAATGATTTTAAATAATTTTAATTATATTGGGGTAATTAATTTTTTCTGTGATTTTAAAGAAGGCATGTATTTGTAAGAAATAGAGTCTCTGCAGTGTGAGTGCATCTTAATTGTTAATTAAAGTTGATTAATACAATTATTCTTACAATGAAATGAAAAAATTCTAAAAATGACGTCACAGGGCCCAAATATTCGGTCTTAAATTTGAGCCAACTACTACCATTATTTCTTTTGCCGACAAAATAAGTGCTTTTTTCATTACAAGCCAAAACTTCAATTTGCTTTAAAATAATTTTCATTACATAATCTGCCATTAACTCTTTAATTAATTGGGCTTAAAACATTTTTTTTAATATTAAATTAAATTATTATTAAACACGTTTGAAATGTTAAATATATTTAAAAAAATTTAATTAAAAAAATTAAATTTATATATTTTAAAAAATAAAAATTAAATTAGTCTAAAATTTTAAAAAATAACTAATTTTAAATTTTACTTGAAAATTAAATGACAGAAAACATATTTACCTTTAATTAATTTGATCCTAAAACTGGTTTATCGCAGCTTCTTGATACTTCGCCTTAAAAACTTGAACCGCAAGTGTGGTATTTGAAATGATATATTAACAAAGTTTTCTTTAACAAAATTTAATAAAAAATAAATCTACTTTAATTTTATTTGTAAAAAATTTGTCAGTTTTATCAATTTTTTTATTATCAAAGTCTCATTTTCCTTAACAGAATGTCCCCAATGCTTTTCACTAACTCAAATGTGATTTTTGTGAAAAGCATTATCTTACGTGTTTGGCAAGCTGTCAAATCGTTCATACAATAAAATATAATGTTAAACCTATTAAAAAAATAAAATTTCTTACAATTTATTCAAGTGAATAAAATATTAAATCTATTTTTATTTAATTGTTAAATTAACATCAAATTTTATTAAAATAAAACTTTGAACAGAAAACTTACAAGATAAATCCTATAAATATAAATATATAAAGCATTATATAAAGCATTTATAATATTTATAACATTTCTAATGAATGGAGTTGGACTATTAAAATTAAATCATGATTAACCGCCCTTTCTTTCTTCACTTTTCAATCATAACACTTGTTCATTGATAAATATATTTTAAAACATCAAAACTAAAATTAATAATAATTAATATATTATACAGACATAATAGAAAAACATTATATAAAAATTAATAAAAAATTTAAATTTGTTAATAAGTCGTAGTTTGTTAATACATCTATTTATATAGTAATAAAAACGTAAAAGGTGTGTCATAGAAGTTTTCCTAATGTGGGTTGGAATGGTTTTGAATTGAAAATTCACTCCAACTAATAAAGAAAATATGTGTAGTGAAATTTGACTATATTTTTAATCAATCATATAATTTTAACTGTGATTTTCCTTAAATGTAAACATCGGTAAAAAAAATTAATTGATGATGTGAAAAGAAAAATCAGCTGTTAAAATTTGTGTTCAATTATTCGTGGAAAAATTTGCATTAAAGTTAGAAAAATTATGAATCTTTGGGGGGGTCCAATCATAACATGCCCCAAAGAAGAGGGCCAACCCTACACAATTTGGGTTACACCAAAGAAAGGAAAAGGGCCTTTCACAATTTGGTTATCTTGGTCCAATTATATGTATTTGATTGTTGATTCCATGAACGTGAAAAGTTGACACAATGTCAATTTTTTTTTCTAAGAAGAAAAACTAAATGTTTGAATGTTATAAAGATTAGATTAAAATATTTTTTAGTTCCAATTTTTGTCAAGTTTTGTCAAGTAAGTTTTAATTTTGATTTTTGTGTTCAAATAAGTCATAATTTTCATCAATTTTATTTAATTGGGTCATTTTTTGCTAACACCGTTCAAATCATTGACGGCCATAAACAGTAACTACCATGTGTCACTTTGTAATTTTTTGAATTTTTTATTTAATTTTTTAATATTTTTTAAATGTCCACGTGTCAACCCAACAGTGTGTTTCGTGTCAAAGTCAATGTTTTATATTTAATTTAATCCTTATATTTATTATTTTTGTTCAATTTATTCATATGGAAATCGGTAATACATCGTTTTCGGTTTACGTTTGTTAACTAGAAAATGGAAACAAGTGAATTAAATAATGGATAAATGTTTGCTGCCAAAGAGAAATTACATTTGAAAATAAAATAATGAAAAAATTAATGATTTATGTGTTCTCGAGAATTTATCAATCGTACATATTTTGACACCCTCACCAAATAGTATACTGTAATATAAAACTTACCACTATATAAAATACATAATCTTTCAAAATATAATATAAATATACACTAAATATAAACATATAAATACAAACTTTTATATATAAAGTCACGAATAAAACTTCAATCTTCTTTCAAATGTTAACTTGCATCTATATGATATATATTCATGTACATGGTACATTCATAACATGTTAAAACATAAAACAATATATATGAGTAAGATATTTAAATAATTTTTTAGCTAAAATATGTTCTACAATATAGTAACAAGTGATTCAATACACAAACTTTATATTCAATACACATATAAGAGAATTAATCTGTATACATATTTATTACATTCCAAGTCAAACATGTCACTTTGTGCAATAATTACCCATCAGTATCTCATCACCTAATATATTGATTCTCATATATATATATATATATATATATATATATTTATTTATTTATTTATTTATTTATTTATTTATTATATGACCACAAATTCATATAAATTTTATTATTCTCAGTAATAATTTTCATACAACACAATTCAGTTAAATAAAACCATAAATCAAGTAAATATACAAACTAACATTTGCTTTACATTTATAATAAGCATTTCAATACAAATCATTAAAGAAACAACAAAAGAAAAAGAAAAAGAAAGAAATAAAATTTTCAATTGATTTCAGTTTGAGCTTTATTTAGAGGAAATAGACTCGCTTGAAAAAAATGTTTTTGTTTAAGCAAATTCAGGACAAATATAGAGGTTGAGTTGTAGTGTTATTTTTGTTTGAGGTAAAATATGACTAAGAACAAGACTGCTTTTAACTTTCATTTGAACGAAAATTCTTTTGCTTGAGCAAAAATAAGATGAAGAGTAATGTTTAGATCTTTGTTTTATTTTCGCTTGCCCAAAAATCAATCATAACATCACTTCAAAAATACAATTTCTATACACATTCATAATTATTAGTACAATCTAAAATTTGTTTGGGCATTATCCTTCACTTATTTTCAATTCAACCTTGATAATTCAAACTCAATATAAGAAAAAACTATAAGAAAATATAACCATATTCACAATATATGTAGTTTAGTAAACCATATACTTTAACATGTATAACCCACTAGTGAAAAAAAATAATAAAATAATGATGACTTATTATGTCAAGTGTAATCCATCTGTCATAATAAGTTGTGCAGTGACATTTGCTATGATGCAAATATACAATACGTGTATCAAATATGACACGTATCTAATACGTCGATATGTTAATTTTGAAAATAGTAGGACACGACACGTAATATATGCATATTAAAAAATATACAATTTTTTAAAAATATGAAAAAATATATGAATATTCTTGTGCAAATCCAAATTAAAATCAAATATATTAAATATTTTCAACATAAAATTTATAAATTATTGTCATCATAAAAGCATTATTGGTTTATATATTAGATAGTTCATTGATAAATATTGGTAAAGTATCTTAAGCATATAATTATAATTATAAGTTAGATCATTATAAGAATGATTTAAAAATAAATAAAAGATATGAAAACATTACTCAAATTATACAAATTTTTTTATCGGCAAAGAATATATATATATATATATATATATATATATATATATATATATATATATATATATGTATATATATATATATATATACACACACGAAACAAGAGGGTTTCTCAACCCACATACAAAAAGAAGTTAAGAAGTTCTTGATGTAGGTAATGTAAATAAAACACAAACTTCCTAACAAAGTCTTTAAAAAATGAAATAGTTCCTAGACTAGATAGTTCCCTCCTTGTAATAATGCAATTTTAAGCTTTGAATGCAAAGAGTGTTGAAGATTGGCCCTCTTTGGTCATCTTGTATGTGTTTACGAAACTTTGCACTTCAAAAAGACAAGCATCATTTGAACCACTACTACTCTAGAGTCTCCCATTGGGATCTTCGTTGTTACCATACACAACTTTCGAGCTGCTATAGAGGAAGTGGCGAATTTTCAACCAATAATTTGGGGTGTCAAAATTTTTGTTGAATTACTCTTTTGGTCCATTTTTCGTCCAAAAGTATCAAGTTATTCCTTTAGTGGATTTTAGTCTCAATTTGATTCTGATTTTTTTAAAATTGATATAATTTGATCTTTTTTGTTAAATTTATTGAATCAAAGCAATGATTTCATCAAAATTGAGCCCTATGACTATGTCAATTACACAAACAAAACAAAACATCCTTATTCACAACTTCAATTTTGATGAAAAAACCTTTGTCCGATTTAAAAAATTTAACAAAAAAAATGACAAAATTGCATCATGTTTTCAAAAATCAAGACCAAATTGAAACTAAAAAAAAATTGTAGAACCAACTTGATATTTTTTAATGAAAACATGAACAAAAAAGTAATTCCAAATTTTTTATATAAACTAGTGAAAATATTGTTTTTACTTTTTTATGAAAATAAAAAATAAAAAATAATTATTATAATTATAAAATTAAACATAAATAATTTTTATAATTTTACTATGATTAATTTTCATTTATAATGATTAAGTTAAAAAAATAATTAAATAAAAAATGGTTAAGTTAAAACTAATCACTTAAAAGATAATATTAATAAAATAATTTTTATTTAGAAAATATTTAAAAGATAAAATTGAAAAATAGACGTGAATACTTTTTTTTCCTTATATATAAATATAAATGTATAAAAATTTATTAAAATATCGAATATATGAAATATATTAAAAATATTAAATTTTGAAAAAGATGTATTTAAAAATATATAAATATATAAAAAAAAGTAGGGGACCATGACCTTCCTTTATCCATATGAAGGTCTGCCGTAGTATAGAGGACACTAATATTTGCGACAATCTTCCTTAATCAAAAGAACAAAAATGTTGAAAAAAAATCCAAACCAATGTGACTAATTCATTTTTGGGTGAAAAAATTAATAACCAAAAGAGGAAAGGAGGCTTGTGTTTGTTAAAGATGTAAACCAATAATTAGCCTTATTCAACTTAGTCATATATAAGCTTTATATGTGACATCATAATAAAATAAAGGGTTAACTATGTTTTTAGTTCCTGAACTTTGGCCAAAAATTGGAATTCGTCCCTAGTCGAAACTTTGATAAATTTTGATCCTTAAACTTTAAAAATGAATGAATATAGTCTTTTTAACCTAATTACGTTGACTTTTTTTAACAGGTGGAATGTGTTTCATGTTAGTATTGGAGTTGTTTACGCCATTTGACATATTCTCGGCTCAATATTTACTGAAAAATGCGTTCGAAACCTAAGAAAAAAGTTAACAAAATTGAGTTAAAAGGATTATATTCATTCATTTTTAAAGTTTAGGGACCAAAATTTATTAAAGTTTCGGTCAAGGACGAATTCTAGTTTTTGGTTAAAGTTCAGGGACTAAAAACATACTTAACCCTAAAATAAATACTAAATAATACAACTTGAAATTTGAAAATCACCATAGATATTTTAACTACAATAGAAGACACGAAAACTTGCTTCCAAACATAGTATTAGTGTACTTTTACAAGTTTTTTTAAACAAATCTTTATAAAAACATCAATTGAAAACAAGCATTTAATTTCTTAAAACTGTATAAAAACATACATATTTTTCTATCTAATTATAATGTTAAAATGTGTAGGATTGGTGGTAGATAGAAATGATTGAAAATTTAAAAGTTCAAGGCACTTGGGAAAAGTCTTATCATTTAGGAGAAAAATGAAGAACTCACATGCTTCTTTGTGTCAGGAATAGTTCAAGTATGAATCAAAAGTCTCACATCAGATATAATAGACAAAGTTAAATACTATATAAAAATAAAGACCTACAACAACATTGTCTTGAGATTTTGAGTTAAAGTGGTGTCGAATGTCTTATATGTGTAAGACTAATGTCATATCTATATGAAACCACAATCTCTCGATGACTATAACCATAACATATATAACTAAAATATATGAAAGAATATATAACCCAAACTTTAATAGTCGGAATAAATAAGGGTAGGATAACATTCTGTTTAAATCAATTCCAGATAAGATAAATTTATCAAATAACTTGTTTTTTTTTAAATCTACATCTCAGATTAGGGTTTCAAATGAAAAAAAAAAAATGGGAGTTTGAATACACAAGCTTGAATTAACTAACTTTTAATGTAGGATAATGAAAATAATATATTTAAAAGTTGAGTTGAATTTCAAAAGTCTTTTCATGGATTGAATTAAATGATATAATTAGTTAAATGAATTAGATTGAACTACGTTATGGTTTGAAAGAACATAATCAAACAGTTAGTCTAAATTGTTTGAATTATTATCGATGAATATTTTATTTTAGAGTATATTTACATTCTACCTTAGCTTAGACCAGATAATTATGAGTATCTTTAGTAAAACTAATAATATATTTATTAGCTTATTTGATATTTCACAAATTATCTGAATTGATGCAAGAATAGATTGATAGGTACATCAAAGTGATTTATTTTAAAAGTTAATAACTTATAAGCTATAAATTACTCTAGTTAATACATAACTTATTAATTTTATTTCATTACTATCTCTTACATTTTAATATGTTTTATTATATTTAATTCCTTTTATCTATTATAATTTATTTTAATTTTATACAGACAGTTAATTTTATACATACAGTTAATAAATCTATTTAGATACGTTTATGAAAAAAAAAACTCGTCTAAACAAATATTCAAAGCGTGCCTGTTTCAAGTTAGTTTTATATTCTTAGGAATATGATTCAGATGAATGCTAAGATAAAACAAATATTATTCCTAAACATATCTAGGTTTACATTTAGTTAATAACTTTTAATATTCCCACGAATACTTTTAAAATTCTTAATTAATTTAATAGGAAATAAATAAATGAAAGTTATAAAATAATTTCCTCATTTCCACTAACACATATAACTTACTAAGGGAATAAAAAATATACAAATAAAATGTTTACGCAAACCGTATTATTATCTATACACATAGTATCGTCATTTCATTTGACATAAGTACTATAATATGATTTTTCTGTTTTCATCATGACTATGATAGTCATAGATAAAAAAAATGTGTATTATTAATAATTAAAAATTAATTTAAATATGATTTTCAAAACAAACATTTAAAAGTTAACAAATTCTAATTATAGCCATTTTCAGTGCATTCTAATTAAATTTTAAATCATTTGAGTGTTTTTAATAGGAGAATAAAAAAAAGTTAAATTTGAAAAGTGTGGGTGTGTGATTGGTGGAAACAAGTGGATGGGAAGGCAGCTTCATTAATAAAGTGAAAGACTGCATTTGATTGGCAGAACTGAAAAAAAGAAAGCATTTATGGACTCACCAAACCAAATAAATAATATGGACGTCCAAGATAAGACAACAAATTATAAAAATATTATTTCTCTATTTTTTTAAATGGATTATACATATAATTATTTATGTGGGAAACAATAAAATATTAGGTTAAATATGTTTTTTTCCTTAACTTTTAATTTGTAGTGAATTTTAAAATTAATCTACTTTAAAAATTTTGACCAATTTAGTCATTTATCTTTCGAAATACGTGAATTTAGTCATTTTAATCAAATTTTGTTAAGTTTATTTGACATCTCAAATGGATTTCATAATAGTATTTGACTTAACATTAAAGCAAAAATATGTCAAACAATATAAACAACTTAAATACAATTCTAAAATGCAAACGAAACATCAAATAAACATAACAAAATTTGATTAAAAGAACTAAATTTACGTATTTCGAAAGACAAAAGACTAAATTGGTCAAAAGTTTCAAAATTGACTAATTCCAAAATTCAATAAAAATTAAGAGACAAAAAAAATATATTTAATCCTAAAATATTTATTATTAATATTCACGTGAATAAATTTGATGTTCATTATCTCCTCTCATCGATTTCCATGTTTACTATTCTTGTTTTTCTTCTATGATCTTATATTAATAAATATAATAATAATTTATGGAATATAAATAAATTTTATTTTTTGTTAAGTTGGTTTTAAATTAAAGTTAAATTTTATTATTTTAATATAATATTTTAACTGAAAGTCTGTTTCAATAAAATTTTGATTTATTGTGTCATCTACTACTAAATTTTCCTTAATTTATATACTTGATACACTTTACATGTGTTAGTCAGAGAGATACCGCACCAATTAAAACTAAATTATAATATATAAACCAAAGCTTATTTTTCAATATTGAATAAATGATAATCACATCATTATAAAATGATTTTAGTATATACTTTAATAAAGTAGGAAAAAGAATATAAATTTCGTGTATAGAACACTTTACAAAATGAATTTAATCACGATTGGGTTTGATTCCTTATCTACATCTATATTAAAAAAATATAAACTAAATAACTAAAAATATTGAAAATAGTTCAAGTATGAGTCAAAGTTTTACATTGAATAGAATAAATAAAGTTAAACATTATATAAAAATAAAGACCCATAACACTATTACTTTAAAATTTTGGGGGTAAAAATAGTGTCAAATAACTTATATGTGTAAGACTAATGTCTTATATATATAGAACCACAATCTCTCAATAACTATGATTATAACCATAATCCATATATAAAAAATATATATATATATATATATATATATATATATATATATATATATAATCCAACAGAAATAATATTTTAAATTAAAAAAAAAGGTATAAAGTTGATTTATTAATGATGAAATTTGAATTTTCTATTAAGTTTGTTTATTATCTTTCTATTTATTATCTTTATACCTTTAAAATACATTAATTTTAAAGTAAACACAATTAAGTGAAACTCTTACACTAATACAATAATCCGAAAGTAATAATTAATTATACATTAAAGAAATAAAAGATGCAATAACTCCCTCTGTTTTGGATCCAGCTAGCTAATAAGTAGCAAAGTGTAAGCTAAAAAGTTTTGGGAAAAGTCATTTATAATAACACCACACGACCTAATAATTAATTAATGATAGTTAGAGATTAATTAATAAGAGATAGTGTGCACTGGATTAGGGTTGTGGTTAGATTTAGAAGGCATAAAACACACCTTGACCTACTTTTTATTCTTCTATCATCCTTTCCTTTTCATCAGACAAAGACACCTTCTCTGTTCACAACCAATCTTCTTCTTCTTCTTCTCTCTCTCTCTCTCTCTCTCTCTTTGCTTCTGTTCATCTTAACACACCAAGAACACATTTTTTTCATAATTTGTGAGTTAAGTTATGTGAAGAAGGCTTAAGAAGGAAAAGGGTTTCAACAACACACATTATATTGCATTTCATTTCAGGTCCACCAACTGGTTGTTAGGGTTTGAACACTTCCAAGCAATAATATAAGCAACCAATCAACCACCCTCTCCAATCTTCTATTCTATTTCATTCCTCTATTTACACCATTTATTTATATATAATTAGAAATTTAAATGTGAAATCTAAATATTACATTAGTAAAAATAAGAAAATAAAATATTATATATTGATAAAAATCTATAAATTCATTGTGTTAAGATTTTGAATTAAAAATAATCTTAATATTTTATATTATTGAATTCAAGATCTCGATGTTGTATGTTTCCTCTAAACCTCAACCTCCAAAACTCAATATTGTATATGTATATTCTACTATACTATAGTTTTTCTAATTGTTCCTTTCTCACATGTGATAATAATCTTCATATGAAGATTTTGGCAATGAAATTTAGTAATTGTTTAATCTATCTCTTCAAGTACTGTTTTTTTTTTCTTTCTTTTCTTTTTAATTTCACTATATGTAGATAAAGAAAACTGAGAAATATATGTATATAAAATGTGAATATTGTATTTATACGTGTAAATAAGAATGTAGAATTATTTTTATTTGTTGATATTATATGAAAAAAACAAGTGATCTGTGAAATAAAAATTGACTTATTTTTTTTCATACATTTGTAGTTCTAGTCAAATAATGCTAAAGTTCTTTGTAAAGAGATGTAAGCGTAGTTTTGTATTCACGATTGAAATAAAATTATATGACATCAATTAATTCAAGTGCTCAATGATGATAAAAATTTTTCATGATCGTACATACTGTTGCCACCGAACATGGATTTTTATTAATTTATTGGATAACGAAGATATTATTGAATTAAAAAATAGAGACCAATCTTCTAAATTCCCGATATTCGTTAAAGATTAAATTTTTTAATATATATATATATATATATATATATATATATATATATATATATATATATTTTGGGTGAAGCTAGAGTGAAACTTCTTAGTAGATGTTTAAGGAAAGAAGGTTATCTAAGAAGCCAAGTTATAGAGTGATGAAAAGATTGGTTTTTGATTTAATTAAGCATGCAAAAGATTTAATTAATAGAAATAAATGATGTATATAAACGTAGACGTGTGGAAGTAAGAAACCAATTTGATTGATTATTTAATTATTTGATTAAAAATGGTTTTGTTTTGTTTATTCATTGGTTGGTGCAGCTGGTTGTTCCAAAGATAATTTGAAATTTATATGTCTTGGGATTGCCATTTGTCTGGGCTTCCCCAAACTGTGGATTCTTGTCTGTAATTTTGCTCTAAACCTCTCTTCTCTTCTCTCCTCTCTTGCTCTTCGCACTTCTTCCCCTTCTCTTTCTTCTTCAGGTATTTCTCTTTTCCTTTCTTTCTTTTCTCAGAAACACTGCACAACCACCACAATACTTCAAAACAGAGACTTCTATGATGATGCTCTTTACTGTTTATGCTTTATCATGGTAGATGCTACTTCTCCTGCCCATAAACTCTTGTTCTAACAAAAGGGGTGGTGGGGTTTTCACTTTTCATCATTAAAAGTATAAATTACTAGCTAAAAGCTACTGTGAAGTGCAAAAGTTTAAATTATGCTTCAAAGGTTTCGATTTTTCACTCATTATTGTCTTCTGTGGTTGATTGACCGCTGCACTGTTTCTCTTGCACCTTTCTTCTTTTCACTCCTCAATTTCACTTTTTTTTATTTTGTGTTCTGAACTTCACCTTGCTTCTTTGGTTTTCACTTTTAAGTTTTGAAGCAGCACCAGCACCACCGTAGGGTTTCAACTTTGAAGCCAATTATGCCTGTGGGATTTTGGTTTCACACCTCTTTTTCGATTTTGTTTGGTTTTCAGATTTGTTTTCATCGTTTTCTGCTACCTCGTACCTCCGTTTTTGACTTGCAACACGCAAAAACAAAACAACAAAAGTGAAAGAAGCTTGCTTTGGTCAATTTACTTAACAGGGTAAACAAAGCCTTTTTTTTCTTAATCTCTGGTAACGAAAGCATGCTTTCGGCCAAACCCCTTTTAATTCCTCATGTCGTTTGAAGTTTAAGCCAATGCTTTGTGGTTAGTGAACGGTTGAAGCTGCACTGTTATGCTACAGATATATGTATGCTATAGATAGTGATATAATGTGTCTCTGATTGGTTTTGCTTGTGATGTGATGCTTTTGCTTTATAACAACGTAATCTTTTCCTTTGATCATACGTGTCTTCTATTTTGTTAATCTTTCTATTCATTAACTTTTTCCTCTTTCTGGATTATTTTAATTCAATTTAGGTTCTGTATTGTGATGAGCTTTTGTTTTTTCAACATCATAATCGTTGGTTCAATCTTGTAGCAGAGGTAGCATTATATACTTCTTGAACCTAAGCCTCGAAGGAGATGTGTAGCTGACTCAGTTGTGAAGGGACCAGAAACAAGCACATCTGAATTTGAGTTATAAATTTTACGATGTATTCAAACCAAGCGTTTTCTTCAGGGTCCTATGCAGATATGTTGTCTGGGAATCCCCTTTTACCTCATAACTACAGTGAAACTGTTGGAGGACAAAATGAGTTGAAGTTCATGACATCCTTGAGGGACACCATGACTGTGCAATCTATTGATGGGCATTCAAATGCGCCCCCCACAGCTGATCAAGACTCTTTTTCCAATGCTGGAGATTCCCATTCTCATCTTGTTCCAAGAACAACACAATTGGGACTTGTGGACAGTGAGCAAAGTGTACAGAACCAAGGCCTGTCTCTTAGCCTTGGCTCAGTGATGCCTTCTATTGCATCAGTACCTACCTTTCCATATCAGTATCCCGGCGCAAGTTTCTCTTCACTAATGGCTTCTTCTGTTCCAAATTTAAAGGGCACTTCATCTATTAAAGATGATGAAGCCAGCCTACAAAGGGAATTGAGAAATGCTGAGTGCATGGCATCTTTAGCTTCTTCTGGCTTTCACAAAAGGGAGGGTTTGTTGTATACTCCACAACACCCCTCAATGTGCCTCAGTGAAGGCCAAAGCGATGGATCACTAGGCTTCTCCAGCAGTGTCTTGAACTCACAATACCTCAAGGCAGCACAGGAGCTGCTTGATGAAATAGTCAATGTTCGAAAGGCTTTGAAGCAAACTGGTTTAGAGAAGCAACAGAGTTTCCGTGATATTGGTTTAGATGGCTCCAAAGATTCTGATGGAAAATCCACCAGCCAATCAGGGCAGATATCTTCATGTCCCAATAGTTCTGCTGCAAACACTTCATGTGAGCTCTCACCTGCAGAACGACAGAATTTATTGGACAAGAAGACAAAACTTCTATCCATGTTGGACGAGGTAGGTATCTAGACTTTGTAGAATTGGATTACAGCTCTTCCCTCTTTTCTATTAAGTTGATATAAGTGCCTTGGTCTGTTACCAGTTCTTTTGTATTTCATATAGATTGTTTTCAAGTTTTTGTTACATATAAAAATATTTAGTGTATGTGTAGTAGTTCATTTTCAAGTGCAAAACATTTTATTTGGTATTATTTTTAAGAGAACTTTGGAAGGAAAAGGTATTGTTTTCCTGAAAACAATAATTGCGAAACATGCTTAAATAAACATTTTACCTAACAGCTTAAGCTTTTGTGCAAAGTTGTTTACTTAACAACCTGTACAACTTTCTAATTTTGTGTTATAGATTTAGAACACTCATTAGTAATAAATGGCTGTGAATTGGTCACAGAACAAAAGAGTTAAACGACTTTCTCTGTGGTAGATTTTTAGTTATCCCATTTAGTTAGTTTTATACATATTCTACATTAGTGATTGTTTGAATTGTGTATACTTAGATACTAAAAACGCAAATAGTGCTAGTGATTAGGAGCATGACAGTGTTAGCTTGTGACTTAACTCTTAATGTTTTGTTTTCTCTGGCAGGTTGATAAAAGATACAGACAGTACTGCCACCAGATGCAGATCGTGGTTTCATCTTTTGATATGGTTGCTGGTTGTGGAGCAGCTGAACCATACACCGCACTAGCCTTGCGCACGATATCACGTCACTTTCGGTGTTTACGCGATGCCATTAGTGGCCAAATTCAAGTGACTCAAAGGAGCCTTGGAGAACAAGAGGGAATACCTCGTCTACGCTATGTTGATCAGCAGCTTCGGCAGCAAAAGGCCCTTCAGCAACTTGGTGTAATGCGACAAGCTTGGAGGCCTCAGAGGGGACTTCCTGAAAACTCTGTTTCAATACTTCGAGCATGGCTCTTTGAGCATTTCCTTCATCCGTAACTCCCCCTATTCTGTACATAATTTATTTCTTGTTTTCTATATAGTATTTTGTCTAATATTTGTTTTCCAATTTTCATTTGGTTCCAGTTATCCAAAGGATTCAGAGAAAATTATGCTGGCTAGGCAAACTGGCTTAACAAGAAACCAGGTACAATAATTAATGTTTATCGAGTTGAAGAAGATTGTGTAAGTGCATGTTTGGGAATGATTACTTGTGTGGAATAATCACTCTTTTTCAAAGCTGATAGTAAACAGTAAACAGTGTTTGCACTAGCAATTTAAATAGAAATTAACATGTATGTAAGTTTGTTATATTTATATCAACTATCTTAAAATCAATACCACTATGATTCTTGAATTCTGATTAGTTGAAAATTTAAAATTTCTTACACAAGCAATGCTTGGATATTACACATAAGAAGTAGTTTTTTTTTTTTTTTAAATTGAGCTGAATCAAGCAAATTAATTTGGTTTTGATGGGGATCCGACCCAACTGTAAAATCAGTAACCCCTAAAAGTTTTAGTCTTTATTGTGTTTGCTAATCTTCATTTTGATTCATGTCAGGTGGCAAATTGGTTCATTAATGCAAGGGTGCGTCTTTGGAAGCCAATGGTTGAAGAAATGTACAAAGAAGAATTTGGAGATTCCGAGATGAGCAGCAATCTATTACCATCAGAGAGCCCACTGAAAGCTCCAAGAGATGATGTTCAATCTTCTGACAGCAAAAGGGAAGAGTCCCAGGAAAACTTAATAACAGTGGATGATAGTGTTATTCAGCATCATGGATTGAAGTTGGATCATGCCTCGGAGTTGGAAAGGGGTATCCAAAGTAGTGATCATGAAGAAAATGCCATGGATCCTAGAATTGGGAAACTGCAGGGTGACCAAAGATTCAACATCAATAACAGCAACAGTTCTTATTACGGGGAAGGCTGCATAATTGCTCCTACTACTGCCACATATGATTTGTCAGAGTTAGGTAACATTGGTGTAGGTGGACACGTGTCACTAGCATTGGAATTGAGGAACTGTGAAAGTGAAGGGTTTGGCGATGACATGCATAGAAGACGTAAGAAAACATTGGCTTCTTCCCCAGAGGCTGATCTGCTAGATTACCATTTCACAGAGCAAGGAAAGCAACAAAACAAGTTTGGCAATCCTCACCTATTACACGAATTTGTTGTGTGATGAAGGGTGAAGAGAACAATGGTAATGTGTACCACCAAAATAGTTAGATAGACAAAAAAGCCTATGTTGTTATTTTACTTGGTTGCTCATTCTTGTTGTCCACAGTTCATGAAAGTCATGTAAATCATGAACCGTACAAAAATACACACGTAGGTATGTGTAGATATTCTCTTGTAATATGGTGGTGAAGGGATGATTGGTTGTATCAAAGAATGCAGGCAATTTTGTAAGGACAAGGAACGTATCTTGTGCATCATGCGTGATGAATAAGGAATCTTGTGAAGAGCGGAAAAGGGGTACCCATCTGAATGCATTGACTCTTGTGCTCTCTCGTCATTGAAGTTTGTGTCTTTCATGAATCACTATGCTTCATAAACCATAACTTCTTCATGTAAAAGGAGTACAATCATATTGATTACTTTTGTTAATACTATTTGCCTTTGGGTTTATTGGTGTTGAATTGAATGCAAGTTTTACATCCTCCATGCATAACGTATTAACTAAACATTGAATATTGAATCAGTTAATCTAGTATATGAAGTTGTACAACGATACAGTTGAAAACAATAGGTGTTTGATTGTGTAGAAATGAAAGTAAGAGAACAAAGTAAAAGGTGTTTGATTAAAGTAAAGAGAAGAAGAATTATATTGTGCATTGCATCCATTATTATCGATGAAGTTTCAGAGTGACAGATTGGCAATCCTGTGCAGAAGGAAGGCAACTTTTGCACTGCTTTATGCATGGCACAGAGATCAAATGAACACAGCAAAGCAACCACAGATTTTCTCTGTTCGAGTCTACTTTATTTCAGGCTTGAAAAGCTGGAAGGTTGAAGCTTTCGCTTGTTGTTATATGGTCAGGGGAAGTTTGGGACCACCATGTTGTTTTTCTGTCATATTCTACGTAGCCAATTTTCTTGGCTTCCAAGATAGGGCAGAACAGAGAACACTGCCTCAGAGTCATAGGTCTGAAATGTAGCTGAGACAGATAGGCTCCTATTGCTATCTTAGAATTATTTATGGCATGTCAGCATCTACTCAATTACTGCCCTAAAAGTTAACCCTACAAAAACTCCCCCATTATTACCCTAACTCCTCAACAAAAAATAATTAACCAATCACCAATTACAAAGGGTTAGTTCTTCATCACACCACAATCATGAATATTGTGTTGGCCAGTGGTTTTATATGTAAAAATTGTATTTTTTTTTGACATATCTGACATAGTTACTGGTGTCAGGGGTCCTGCACTTTGCAGCAGCTACCTTGGCATTCATTTGTTTTCTTATGAAAGAAAACTTGGCTTTATTTGTGTGGTAAAAATTCTCAGTTCATAAAATACTGTCTTTTAAGATGGCTTCTTGTTGCATTCATAACTGTTCAAAGCTTTTGGTAAAAATGTCAAAATGAATTCAAATCTATAAGGGAATCCAATTCACCATAGTTTCAGTGAGATTGGATTGAAAAAAGTTTAATTTTTTTTCGTGTGGATTTTGTAAGTTATTTTTTATTTTTATCTGTTGACAGTACTAATTGTTAAGAAGCTATTTATTGGACAAAAAAAAGGTCCCTTAATTAAAGCATTATGCTTTCTTTATACCAAAGCAAACTCCAGAGAATGAAGGACATGTTGATTTTGTGTGTTAAAATGGGTTTAATTGTCAAAATGTATGAACTGACAAAACTAATTGAATAATTATTATACTCTACAGTTGGAGCAGTTCAATTTGATGGAGTGATCCAATTAATTTGATATTTATGAGTTGCATTAATACTTATTGAGAGCAGGGATTTAAATTCTTTTAATAATATATGATAAATAATTATGAATGAATATAATTATCAGTTAAATATGTTTTTTTTTCTCTTTAAATAATTATGTTTTTCTTTAAATTAAATTATAAAATATTTCATCTTTTACTTTATATAAGTCATATAAAACATTCTAACAACTGTGAATGTTATATTGTAGTCTATTATAAAATTTTATTTGTTATGACAAATATTTCATGCCGGAAATGATATTTTAGATGATTTTTATAAAATGGATGAATTGAATATTTTAATTTAATTTAAAATGAAGAATAGCTTTTATAATAATTTAAGAATAAAAGATATATTCAAACCTATAATTACCGTACTTTTAGTACTAATATGCATAATATGCAACTTTTGACGTGCATTTAGTATTAATATGTAACTTTTGATAGAATGAGTGTCAAATTTATAAGATATTGCAAATGAAAATGGTGAGCATTAAAATTTTACTTTGATAAGTGTCACAAATTTAAATCTTATTGTAAAATTTTTATGTAAAATATGAATGAAAAGTTATCATTTTGTAAAAATGTATGGATATTTGAACTACATAAAATTTTGACAATGATTCAATTTTCTGCGTGATACATTTTCAGTGTGTGTTTATTTTATATATATAGATAAGATTTTTAACCATGGTATTAAAGTCGTGGTTATAGAAAAATGTAATTAGGTAGTATTTCTTAGAAAAAAAAATAATGCTATTTTGTTTTTTTATATACTAATAATTAAGTTTATAAAATAAAAAATTGCAGTTTGATAAATAAGTATAATATAATACTTTAAAAATATATTACTTAATTACAAAACATTGAAATGTACAATAAGTTTTATAAATAAAATGTATGCATATTATAAATATTTACATTTCAAAACAATATGTTAATTTCTTAACCAACTTACACACAAAAGAAAAGAAAAGAAAAACTCAATTGATGTCCTTCACAGCAACTATACATCAAAGTTGTTAACAAATCAACTTTGCTTGAAGATGGAGGCATGTGCTAAATATGTTAACTAGAGATTAAAAAAAGGAATATGAAAAAAAAATGAGAATTAAACTTTACTATTTATATTTTAACCAACAACATGACCACTAAAAAACTAATTAAAGTCTCTCTCTACATACACACACACACATATATATATATATATATATATATATATATATATTCATTTATTTTTTTTTTTAAGTTTAAGGAGTTTCTTTTCTCTCTTTTATGCTTCCAAAATAGTATTATTTAATGAAAACTTTTTATGAAGGTTTTTGATTCGTTATATTTTTCAAAGTTGAATTGTCTTTATAAATATACTCTAAGATAAGAAAAACTAACAAAACATAACCACACACTATTAGTGTAAACAATACTTTAAAAAGTGAACATGTCATATTATATATATATATATATATATATATATATATTTTTTTTTTTTTTTCTTAGTTACTAATAACTTTTTAAGAGTGATAATTTATATTGCTTGTGAAATATGTGATGTAATAAAAGTGGAAATTTCATTTTGAAGTCATGATTTTAATTGAGCATATGTGTTAATTGAAATGTTGAAACTTAGTTTTAATTTGATTTGAAAATTATGTGGTTAATTTCAAGTTGAAAATAGAATTTTGTATGTTAATTTTTATACATAATGACCAAGAGTATGAATTATACAAATTTTCCTTCTGAGAAATAGAAAAAATGTATATTGACATGAAATTTGCTTATTAAAATATATTAACCCACAAAAATTGAGGGACAAAAAGTTTTTTTTTAAAGTCTGCTCAACAAAACTTAAAGAAAAAAAATCAATTTAGTTTAATTATTTTGTCCTATAATATAAAAGAATTAAGTTTTTGAACTATTTTAACATTTACATGTTATATTTTATTATTTTAGTTGTTTTGTTTAGTGAAAACTAATAATTATATATGGATTGATATAACGTAATACCTTTGTTAAGGTGGGGTTAAGATTCAACAAGAATTAATAACAAATTAGATATGCATATGTGTAAATTAAATTAGAAAAGCATTTTGATGAAATATACTTTGATATATGATAATGACAAATCTTTAAAGTGAACAAAGTCTTTTAGAAATAGCATTTGTAACGACTCTAGTCGATATTTTGTAAGATGTAAATTTATGTGAAATTCAACCTCACAAAATTAATTTATAGTGTGAGATTTATTTATCACTTTTATATATTTATATATTATTACTTGACTATATTTATAGTAGATATTTAACAGTCCGTCGGTAATTTTTGACGGCTCCTTTCGACAAATACTTCTGTCGGTAATTACAGACGGATCTACGACATTCGTCGATAAAATTTACCAACAAAGGTTTTGACTGACAGATATTTGATCGTCGGTGATCCGTCGGTAAATACAAAATATCAACGGATTTTTATCTTTATCAACGAATTATTGTCGTTTGTATTTAACGTTTTTCATTGTAGTGGGATAAACACAATAAACATATAATTAAGTGTTGATGTGTAAACATTAGTATATGAATAAACCATTAGGGTGGTATGAAACATTTAAAGAAAGGAAAAAAAAGCCCTTAACAATTTGGTTGTTGACTTGTATTGATATATTATGCTTGCTAGATACATGGTGGTGAAAGATGAAATATAACTGTGTTTTGGATCCAGCTAGCTACATAATAACTAACAAATCATATACTAATAACTTAGGCACTCACAAAAGTCGTTTATAATAATACCACTCGACCTAATATAATTAATTAATAATAGTTACACATTAATAAGAGATGACGTGCACTGAATTAGTGGATTGTGGTTAGATTTAGAACACATCAAACATACACGTCCATGCCTGATTTGGTGACTTTGACCTACTTATTATTCTACTCATACCCAATCCACCCAACCCTTATATCCTTTCATTTTTTTCATTTTTCATTTTTCATTCATCACAACAACAACAACAACTAATCTTCTTCTTCTCTCTCTATGTTCATCCTAACACAACAACACAAAGATTGTGCATGATTTGTGACTTAAGTTATGTGAGGAAGGCTTAAGAGGGAAATAGGTTACAACAATACATTATATTGCATTACATTTCAGGTCCACCAACTGGTGGTTAGCCTTTGAACACTTCCAAGCAATAATATAATCAACCAGTCAACCACCCTCTCAAATCTTTTATTCTATTCTATGCTTCAATTTCATTCTTCTATTCTATTTACATTCCTATTTTCTATCTTTTACCTTCTATTCCACTACAACATTTGTTTAACATCTTCCTTTGCCACACGTGCTGCCACACGTGCTATACGTAGTAATCCTCACTCATGGTTTTTGCTAGCTATCTATTTTTTTCTTCATGTAAGTAAAGAAAAAAATCAAACTTTTCAAAAGGGGTTTAGTTTAAAGTGTTGTTGTGAATTCATTTGTGCGGTTTTCAAGAGTATCTTGAAAAGTTGTGAGAATGAATTGTTCTTTGACAACCATAAAAAAACATTTTAGTATGAGAATTGGTATAATATTTTTATCACAAGTTATGTATATACATGTAAAACGACAAACAAATGTGTTGGGGAGATTGGTTTTCAATAGAGCATGCAGCAGAAAGTTTAATTAATTGAAATAAATGATGTATATAAGACGTAGACGTGTGAAAGTAAGAAACCAATTTGTTTGATTCTTTATTTGTTTGATAAAAAATGGTTTTGTTATTCATTGGTTGGTGCAGCTGGTGGTTCCAAAGATAATTTGAAATTTATATGTCTTGGGATTGCCATTTGTCTGGGCTTCCCCAAACTGTGGATTCTTGTCTGTAATTTTGCTCTAAACCTCTCTTCTCTTCTTCTCTCCTCTCTTGTTCTTCCCACTTCACCCTGCTCCTCCCCTTCTCTTTCTCCTTCAGGTATTTCTCTTTTCCTCTTCTTTCTTTTCTCAGAAACACTGCACAACCACCACAATACTTCAAAACAGAGACTTCAGATCACTATGATGATGCTCTTTACTGTTTATGCTTTATCATGGTAGATGCTACTTCTCCTGCCCATAAACTCTTGTTCTAACAAAAGGGGTGGTGGGGTTTTCACTTTTCATCATTAAAAGTATAAATTACTAGCTAAAAGCTACTGTGAAGTGCAAAAGTTTAAATTATGCTTCAAAGGTTTCGATTTTTCACTCATTATTGTCTTCTGTGGTTGATTGACCGCTGCACTGTTTCTCTTGCACCTTTCTTCTTTTCACTCCTCAATTTCACTTTTTTTTATTTTGTGTTCTGAACTTCACCTTGCTTCTTTGGTTTTCACTTTTAAGTTTTGAAGCAGCACCAGCACCACCGTAGGGTTTCAACTTTGAAGCCAATTATGCCTGTGGGATTTTGGTTTCACACCTCTTTTTCGATTTTGTTTGGTTTTCAGATTTGTTTTCATCGTTTTCTGCTACCTCGTACCTCCGTTTTTGACTTGCAACACGCAAAAACAAAACAACAAAAGTGAAAGAAGCTTGCTTTGGTCAATTTACTTAACAGGGTAAACAAAGCCTTTTTTTTCTTAATCTCTGGTAACGAAAGCATGCTTTCGGCCAAACCCCTTTTAATTCCTCATGTCGTTTGAAGTTTAAGCCAATGCTTTGTGGTTAGTGAACGGTTGAAGCTGCACTGTTATGCTACAGATATATGTATGCTATAGATAGTGATATAATGTGTCTCTGATTGGTTTTGCTTGTGATGTGATGCTTTTGCTTTATAACAACGTAATCTTTTCCTTTGATCATACGTGTCTTCTATTTTGTTAATCTTTCTATTCATTAACTTTTTCCTCTTTCTGGATTATTTTAATTCAATTTAGGTTCTGTATTGTGATGAGCTTTTGTTTTTTCAACATCATAATCGTTGGTTCAATCTTGTAGCAGAGGTAGCATTATATACTTCTTGAACCTAAGCCTCGAAGGAGATGTGTAGCTGACTCAGTTGTGAAGGGACCAGAAACAAGCACATCTGAATTTGAGTTATAAATTTTACGATGTATTCAAACCAAGCGTTTTCTTCAGGGTCCTATGCAGATATGTTGTCTGGGAATCCCCTTTTACCTCATAACTACAGTGAAACTGTTGGAGGACAAAATGAGTTGAAGTTCATGACATCCTTGAGGGACACCATGACTGTGCAATCTATTGATGGGCATTCAAATGCGCCCCCCACAGCTGATCAAGACTCTTTTTCCAATGCTGGAGATTCCCATTCTCATCTTGTTCCAAGAACAACACAATTGGGACTTGTGGACAGTGAGCAAAGTGTACAGAACCAAGGCCTGTCTCTTAGCCTTGGCTCAGTGATGCCTTCTATTGCATCAGTACCTACCTTTCCATATCAGTATCCCGGCGCAAGTTTCTCTTCACTAATGGCTTCTTCTGTTCCAAATTTAAAGGGCACTTCATCTATTAAAGATGATGAAGCCAGCCTACAAAGGGAATTGAGAAATGCTGAGTGCATGGCATCTTTAGCTTCTTCTGGCTTTCACAAAAGGGAGGGTTTGTTGTATACTCCACAACACCCCTCAATGTGCCTCAGTGAAGGCCAAAGCGATGGATCACTAGGCTTCTCCAGCAGTG
>Ga0214542_1004534_pt1 | contig 27480 bp, 7 predicted proteins | sample CNSS1metaG_FD_160096 | JGI IMG/M metagenome (GOLD analysis project Ga0214542, IMG submission 160096) | Root nodule microbial communities from cowpea collected in UCLA plant growth center, Los Angeles, California, USA - CNSS1 | ecosystem: Host-associated > Plants > Roots > Nodule | place: USA...
ATTAATAACAATTGTGCAATATAATTGATATTTATAAATAATATTATTTATTTATTAATGTTAATCCACAATAATAATAAAATAGAGAATAATAATTTTATATAATAAAATTATATAAAATATAACAGTTTTTACAATTTTATGACATTATAGGAAAGACAGTGAAAAAATTGAAGTCGTGCATAACATATAAAGAAAAAACGCAATATAAAAGACCAAACATATAAACCTAATATTTAAAATATATTTGGTGATCTGTTTCAATTGAACTAATATAGTTCATATTGAAAAAAGTTACTGTATAAAATATTGAAGTAAAATTCTAATTTTAATTAAAGAATATAATAAAAAGAACTACTCTTCTATACAAGAAATAGTAATATATTATTATTTATTTTCAGTAAAATAAAATAGAATTAAATATGAACATGAAATTAAATAAATTTTATTTTTCAAAATTTAAAAATTAATAAATATAATTATATTATTTCAATAATATTAAATTTGTTTTAAATGTTTCTATCTATATTTTAACCGCAATTTAAAATGTGGATTATCATCTTGTATGAAAGTTTAAAAATAAAAATAATATTTAATCCAATGAAATAAAATAAAAGGAAGATGTTTGAGTCGTTGGGACTCAATAAATGGTACGTAAAGTTGGAAGTGGATAAGGGGAAGGTGGTGGCGGGAAGGTGTTGGTGGAGTGGACCGTCCTCTCACACGTCACCATCATGACTTGCATTGTGAGCACTTACTTCCACTGCATGTCATGTTATGTTATGTGAGAATCAACCCAACACCTTTCTTTATATTACTTCACATCAACATTCCCTTCCATTTTTTTTCTCACTTTCATCTTTATGTTTAGTTTAACTGGAGAATGAAAATATAAGAGATGAACTTAATCAATTATGTTAAAAAAAAAAACCTGAAAAACATTAAAATAAACATGTATGTTGAGAGAGAGTTGGTGAACCCCACAACACCACCAATCAGAGACAACATGAGGAACAAAGCACTTGTGATGTTTTCCATGAAAAAATATATATTGGAAGTATTCAAACCTGAAGGGACAAAACAGATGCTAGCATACAAATAGCGCAGAGTGAGCCAAGTTAACTTCAAATTAACCAACCAACACATTGTGCTATCTTACCTGTTACCTTTGAATCCCATGATTCACTGTCCAAGAAACCATCACAGGCACACGATGAAATACAGCACAAGATTCAGTGCCAAGAGAATTGAGGCTATTGGTTTAGATCCTGCAGTCATGCCTTGAACTTCAAACAACAACAAATCAAACTGGAACCTAACTTGTCCTTATTTTGTGAGATTGGAAGCTGGGGAAAGGTTGTGCAATAATGGTTTTCACACATCTGAAAATAAGTTTCTTCTAATTTCTCAATTTTATAAGTTTATATATTTTTTATTTTATAATTTTATAATATTTTACTTATATTTTATAATTTTATGATTTGATCATTTTATGAATTAAATAATTTATAATTTTATGACTTTAAGATTGTATAATTCTATAATTTAATCATTTTGTATTTTTATTATTTTATAACTTTATCATTTTGTAATTTTATAATTTAATAAAATTATAATTTTTATACTCTAAAATCTTATAATATTATAATTTCATAATTTGGTAATTATATTATTATATAATTTTAAAATTTTATTACTTTATAATTATACAATATTATAATTTATGAGGCTTTCCTCCTGAGTGTGGTGCTTCGCCAAGCTGACGTTTCCATGTTTTTTTTTTCATCCTTTGATTGAAAAGATTCGTCATTCTTAGAATCAGTAACAGCCCTTGAAGGTACTTAGGGTCTTTTCCATCCCAAAATTTTCTTTTATTTTTTTATTAATATGTAATGGGTTTGAATTATCTTTTTGTCATGTTTTTTTTAAATATTAATTTATTTCTCCAATTTTTTTAATCTTAATTTAGTTTAACTTTATTTTAAAATTGATGAAATTTAATTTTTTAGTTAAATTTTATTAGTTAAATTTTATGAAATAAAAAAAAATCATAAAGTTTAATATTAAGATTATATTAATTATACCAAAGTAAATTTTTGTTGTTTACGGTTTCGAGTTTGATGAAAAAACTTTTACTAATTTTATGAAATTTAATGAAAATAATTAAATTATGTCAATTTTTAAAAAAGTAAAACAAAATTAAGATTGAAAAAACTGAATAACTAATTTAATATCTTTAAACCAAATAAAGACCAGAAGGATAATTAAACTTATATAATAATATATTTTTATTATTTTAAAATATTAATATTTAATAAAAAAAAATTTAAAGATAAAACTCAAATATTTATTGAACTTGAAAATACAAAAGAAATATGATAATATTTATTTTGCTTACTCACTTGCGATCAATTAATAATTATTTTTATATTAAATTTAAAAGAAAATTAGTTCAAGTTCAAGTTCATTATTTTATTATAATTGATGTTCTTTAACAATTTAAATATTTTATTAATCACATTTAAATTATATTCATCTTTAATAAAAATATTCGAATAATTTATTAATCATATTCGATAGACATTTCATCCAAACCATATTTTTTTTTCCGATTTATTAAAACAAGATTACATAATAAAATAAAAGATGAAATTCTTAAATACTATATAATTATTTACATTAAAAAAAATAGTTACGAATTAATAAATTCAATAATTTAAAAAAGTTAAGAATAATTTATTAGATATACATAATTTTTTATAGCTATAATTATATTAAATTATATGTTATTTTTGTTATATGAGTGATAATAAAATATATAAACTTTAAATATATTATTTTAGTTTATTCACCGTTCTTTAGAATGATTGGCCCGAGTCCGATGTGAAAATGTATGTGTCTGGGCGGGATAAGTTGTGTAGGACTTGCCCCTTCACGATATGTAGAGAAAGTCCACAATTTTTATTTGTTGGATGGTTTTTTCTTTTTCAATGTTGTCGAGCTTATGCTTCAAAGTCTGTAATTTGCATAGCATAATACTGAGTATTGATTATTGATACTTCCTATGACAAAAGGCAAAAAGGTATATTGACCATAGTTGTAAAATATATATTGTTATATGTTAATATTCTTCAAATCACATAACTGATAGACAGTTATAATGCAATATCTTCCTACTATTTTAGAGATTATTGTTGTTATAATGACTCTTTCGCTTTTAACCCTCTTAAAATAATATTCGGTCAACTTTAAGACTAATAATATTGTACTTGCTTTTAAGCAGGATATATAACATAATTTCTTTTGAATTTTCCTAGGAGTAGATCTTGATTGATATTTATGAAAGGTAAAATATACTTAAAATTTATATATTTAATTATTGTAATTAATATAATACGTAATTTATGATAATTATAATTATAAAACAAATCACATATTTAAAAAATTATCATTTTTTATAAGATTCTTGAACTTATTAATAATTGAATTAATATTAAAATTTTCAGCTATTTTTTTTAATATAAATAATTATATTGTCGGCAATAAATGTATCTTTCATTTTATTTCGTAATCTTGTTTTGATAATTTTTATTGTAAAAAATTATCTTTATGTTATGGTTGTAGAAACAAAAATAATTAAAATAAGATGAGACACAAATCAAAGATGATCAATAAGTTGATGTAGTTGACTTTTTTGTTTTTGTCAAAGATTAATTTTTTTCTATTTTCTTCCCTTCCCTTTTATCACTTTTAAATAATTAGTGTATTCTTTTATTTGTTCATCAATATACCTATGTTTAAAAAATGTTTAATTACTCAGATGGTACCCACTTTGGTAGAAGTGTGTCAGTCTGGTACATGCTTTTAAACAAGTGTCAATTGCATCCCAATTTTTTAGAAAGTGTTTTAATTAGGTCCTTTTCGGACGAAGTTGACTAATTGAAACACTTTTTCAAAAGTTGGGATACAATTAACACTTTTTTAAATACATGTACACACTTCTACCAAAGTGGGTACCATCCGAGTAATTAAACATTTAAAAAAAAAAGACTAAAAGATAATTTATTATAATCTAATAAAAAATTGAGATATGTAAATTAATAAAATAAAAATATATGATAATTAAACCACATTTAAAAACCAGTTATATATAGGACCGTAGAAAGAATACAAAATATTTAAACTGTTTTAAGTATTATTCCCATAGGCTATATGAGATTATTAGATGTAATAAAATAACAAACTAAAAATAAAATAGACATCCTATCGTCCAAATTATAATTTGAGCGGAGAAAAAGTACCTGATTAATGACAAATTGATCATAAATAAATGTTGATTAAGAAAATCAACTTTTTATGTGTAATAAATTGAATTTTGTTATTAGATATTTTTCTCTTATCTCTCTCATATTTTACAATTTCAAGTACCAGATTATGAGTTGTATTTCATTTTTAATAAGTTTTGTACGTGTGTTAATGAATTTTGTTATAAGAACTTTTACAATAAAAAATAGAACATTTTAAATATTTTTTTTATAAATTAAACTTACTTTATGGGAATATTTAAATAATAATATAAAGAAATTATATAAGATAATATTAACAAATTAGTTTGTATATTAATTAGATCATGAGTTATATTTCATTTTTAATAAGTTTTGTACATGTGTGAATGAATTTTGTTATTTACAATAAAAAACAGAACATTTTAATTTTTTTTTTATACATTAAACTTACTTTATGAGAATATTTAAATAATAATATAAAGAAATTATATAAGATAATATTCACAAATTAGTTTGTATATTATTTAGTTGTTACATCATTTATTAGTGTAACTTTCATAGTTTCATGGGCAACGTGTTCTGCACTTTCATATTTTCTTATGACATACGATATTTAAAAATAAGATTATAGATGCCTTTATTTTCTTTGTAGATTAATTTTTTTAAAGTGTTGAAAAATCATCATAAAATAATAAAATTACGATGCAGATAACATATATTTATAAGTTTGACATCCCTATATTATACTATTTCGTAAACAGATTCTACTTATTAGTAAAAACACATCCACGTAAGTGTATTTACATTTTCTTGTAATAACCAAAAATAATAAATATAAATCACTTTTATAATTTTATTACGGACAGTTATTAACAATTTTATAGATGATTTTTATTTATTTAATTTTGAAAATGATTATGTTTTGGGTGTAGGGGTCAAACACCTACTATCAACACTCAAATTACCTTCAAGTCCTTCAGTTATGCATTCTCCTTAGCTAGCTGGTCTCATCCTCTATTTAGTTCAGTCCTTCGTCCTTCTCTCCCTCCATTCGGTCAGTCGGACGATCGGGGTACCTGTCTAAAAGACTTTGAGGCTTAAATCAGTTTAAGGTGGATCGGCGAGTAGCAATAAGTGTTGTAATAAATGCGAGTTTAAGATTCTTATCAACTTACCTTGGACCTCTATTTATAGTTTTCGGTATGGGCACATGATTAGGATTTCTTAATCATGGCTCAATTGCTTTTTAAACTTGATTACTGACTTGTATTATTTTAATTTACTTTTAACTTACTGATCCAGATTTTGGTGTGGCCACCCGACCGGAAGGTCATGCGTCCTATCGGTTGTCCTTATAAATGAGGGTCTCCATAGAGGTGAAGACAAAGTGCAATTGAAAATGAACACGGGGGTGTTTAGTCTGGCTGACCGATGGGTAGGTGATTTAGCGTGTTTAGAGCTGAGACTTCATCCAAAAAACGGGGGGCCTTGGTCGCGAGGTCCCCTTAAAGCACTCTGGAGATATTGCTACATCAACTTCCCAAGGTGAGGTCCACCTGTAGCGGGCGGCCTGCAGCCGCTTGACCTTGGTCTGCCTGACCGATGGGCCATACAGTACAGATTAAATTAAAAAATAGTTAATTAAAAAAAAAGTAACTTAAAAGGTAAAATTAATAAATAATGTGGATAATAAGAAATTTTTTTATAGAATATATTATAATATAATGTAGAATTATATATAATTTTGAAAAATGTGTTTTATTTAATTTTATATTGCAGAATGAGAAATAAATGTATAGATTCTAGAGATGTCAAAATGGGTTTCAACCCGTGAGCCAACCCGGCTCACCACGGGTTCGAGTCGGGTTAGGTTGAGAAAAATTCAACTTTTTCAAAAGTGGGTTGAACTCAACCCGGCTCACTTAACCCACGGGTTAAACGGGTTCGAGCCGGGTTGAAGGTGGGTTGGCCCACTTAATCAATAAATTTAAAAAAAAAATGCCAACCAGTTTGATTCTCAATAATTTTAAATTATTGATTGTAATAATTAAAAGAAATAGTCCACAAATGATGTATAATTAATTATCAAAAGTACACATTTTCTTATTGATTTTTGAAAACATATAATCAGAGAACCTTTAGTTTTAAAAATTGGAAAAAAAAAAATCAAACACTAAAATTTAAGCATATAAGTCTATTATAAATAATAGTGATAGGTTTTCAAAGAAGGATCGGTATCAAGAAATAATATCAACGAGAGACATGAATCCACCTTTAACGTAAAAAAGTTAATTTGTAGACATTCATTTTTATATTATGTTCAATTTTTTAACTAATGTAGAGTTTATTGATTCATATTGAATCCCTTCATATTGACACACTTTCTAGAAAAGAAAAAAAAAAAATTAAACTACGAGTAATATTTATTTATGTAATCACTCATAACGGTATACACTTATTTAACTTTCCTTTGATATAAAATTCATCTGAACCGATTACAAAATAAAACTTTGACCCTTAATAATATTTATGGTATTTTCTGTCTTTCGAAAAAAATTAATAATAAGACACATAAAAGATTAATGTTATATTTGATTATGTTGTTTTTGCAGAGAACAAATAAAAGAAGTCAAACACGAATATCATCTTACCTCAATTTGCAATATCTCTAGTTGGTTTCTCCTCATCTCGCACATGTCATCCGCTGGTATCACGGTTTGGACCCATAAGGGGTTATCTGCGTAGAGGACTCCGACGATCAAGTCAGCCAAAAGATTCTCAGAAAGTCAAATCTCGTGATTAAGGGATTAATGAATGTGTACCTTTAATTATTGGGGTTCATGCGTATTTATTGTTTATTAATTATGTTTGATCTTGCCATGGGCTGAGCTATTGTTTGGGTCGTAGGTGGGTCTGGGCCAGGCCTAGGCCCCTTAGTTTGATGATTGCTGGTCCTAGGGGTTTTGTCTTAATATTCTAAGTATGGAATGGTCGGCAGATGTCGTATTGTTCCCTGAAATAGGTGGCCTAGGCCGCTTATGGTTGTTCGTTGATTTATTTGATAACCATTTGCATGTTGGCAGGGCCTTATGTAGGTGGATTGTACTATATAGTTGTATTAGGCTGCCTAGAGGTACACTAGTCTCTTAACCTTTGTCGGTGAAGATATAACAACAAAGAACGAAAAGTGCGAAGAATTTTGTTTCACCGCTTAGATACAGTACATATTCCAAATTTTAAGTAATAAATTTCTGAATCTTTGTTCCACGTTTTTATTTTTATTTAAAGTTATACTCCGATTCGTAACCAATTACTCATGATAGAATTTGTAACACACTTTTTGACATGATTGTTGATCAAACTTAATAATTATTAAAGTTATATTTAATATCATGTTTTGATGATATTTTTATTACAAAAATAAAATCTAATAATGATAATAATTTAGTGTCTGGTGATGGTTGTATTATTAGATCAAAATCCCATCCAGATGCGGCAATGCAGAGGCTACATCATGTCATGTGCCAGCACAATTAACAATTAACTCGAAGGATTCTGAGCATGTGATGTGAAGTAAATTTTGATATTTTCAGAAGTTACAAATATATTTTTTTACTATAAATTATTTTATTTTTGAATTTGATAGAACTATTATAAATGGTAAAGTTTTTTAATATTTAACACTCCGAAAAAATATTTTATTCTGTTCATATCATGATTAGATGAGAGATGGTTAGTTTTGGTAACCATTCTTAGAACCACCATTCACGCGCAATAATTTCACTAATGTTGTTGTTTGTACGATTTTTCTTTTGTTGCGTGAAAGTATTAAGTTTCTAATATTCTTATCAGGATAAGTTTTAAGATAAAAGAAATAATCGTAATGTAAATTCTTAATAAATGAGCTTTGATTATAACATTTTGGAGAATTTTGTGGATCTAGTTAGATAATACAAAATACTTTTATACAAATAATAATAATATTATAATGAAGAAAATAAAATAATACTTCTTTTAATAATTTTGTATATTTCGATCCTTGTGGTTTATCTCTTTTAAGTTTTATTTGAGACAAGATTTCTCAACATAAATTTCATCAAATAATGTTACCAATACAATTTTTCAATTTTCAATAAATTTAGTCTGATAACACAGAATATATTATTAACAAAGGTATAACAAAGATTATATATGTGTATGTATGTATAACAGCCACTATTGGGCCATACGTATTTGGGCTATTATGCAGTTCTTGCGAATCCAACACCCTTATACAATCAAACTGGGGCATATATGTAATAAAGCTAACAAAATTAACAAAGTTTAATTAAATTTTTGTTACAGATGTAAAAAAATATATTTCAGACTAAATAAAAAAAAACGAACTTATGAATGTTGATAAAAGTACTAAATAAAATTATGACAACAATTATTTTTTACCCTTACGTTTTTAGTCATTTACTCTTAGGTTATTTAAGCTTTAAACGTTTAATTTTAATTCTTTAACTTTGTAATGTTAATCAGAAGGGCCAATTTATGAAATTTACACTAACATCCTTAATGCTTTAGATTTAAAAACTTCTAACATCCTTAATGCTTTAGATTTAAAAACTTAATTTTAAAATAGCCGTGGTTAAAATTTATTATTTATCTAAAAGTAACGTGTCGCAATGTCATACACGTGACAGAAACTAGTAAATATGTAATGAATTGGGATATATTCGTGACAGGAAAAAAATAAAAAACATAAAGAGAAAATAAACTTTAAATTATTTAATTAAAATTTGCACTATTAATGTGAAGATATTTTATATCTTCCTGTTGTACAGTAAATAATAATATATAAAAATATTTCCAAAATAGAATGTTGCATGATGTGATGGGCATTTGGTCTAGTGGTATGATTCTCGCTTTGGGTGCGAGAGGTCCCGAGTTCGATTCTCGGAATGCCCCGTTTTCTATTTTTTATTTATTTGTTTTTACTTTTCATGAAGTTAACTAATGATGAGCTATTTATAAGAATTATCTAAATAATATATAATGAATTTTTTGATATTTTAAAATCCTCAATTTACATTAAAGAACTAAACAAAAGAGAACGGAATTATGATTTTCTAAGGATTCAATGGACTATGTTTTCTAATGTATTTTTACTTTTATTTATATGTTTTCAATGAATTTAGAAATAAAGCTATTTACAAGAATGCTATCTTGGTATTCTCAATTAAAAAATATTGTTGCAAAATCATGTTACTAGAAAATTAATGTTTTTTAATATATATATATATAGTTATTTATTTATAATATATATTACTCTGTTAATATAAATACAACAACATATTTAATCATCTTATTTTTATATATTACAAACAAAATTATATAAAATAAAAAATAATATATTTCTGTACAAATCACACACACAAATATATATATATATATATATATATATATATATATATATAATATTTCTATTTCATGTAATTTAGGAATTTATTAAACAAAATTGAGTATTTTAGACATAAAAATGTAGATAGATCCTTTTATTTTGGACTGTCTTGTATTTGGTCTGTAAAATGTAGGCCAGTCCATCCCATCCACAAAAAGAAATGGTAATTAGTTGATTTGTTCCACGTAATGTTTGGATCTTAGGTTTGCATGTCGGTTCATAACATGAAAATTTTAATTTTAATTTTTTTTAATTAAGTTAATAGAAATAATAATTTATAATGACTCATTTATAAAAATAAATAATATTTATAATTTTATAATTTATAAGTATAAATTTATTGAAAATAAAAATAACCTAGTGGACTGAAATAAGAAAAAAAATGTGAATAAGAACTATTAAATTTTAGGAATTTAAATAACGTAGATTATGTGAACCAACTTCTCGTTAACCCTATGGGTTATATGAGAGAGGCCTAAACGTGCCACAAAGCTAAAACACTCTTCCTATCCCATTCTTCTTTTATCTCATTCTTTTTTTTTTCGAGAATGTGGGTCGGCCCGCATTTCCTTCTCTTCCTAATCTTTTATTGAACAAATTAAATTCCAATCAAATTGTTTCTCATTCTGAATTTTAATAATTTTAGTTATCATCTTAGCATATACCAGCCAATGAATTTAAGAATTTAAATTGCGTCCATTTGAATTTTGAACTGAGCATGATACAAATTGAAAAAATTAAACTAATAAAATACCATGATGCAAATAGTCATCATATGAACAATTTTGACATAAGTAAAAAAGTCTGAGTTAATTGTGCAGTCATGTTGCTAAAATAGAGAGCATTCACGCATGCCATGACCCCACCACCAAACTCAAACTCTTCCAATTCTGGGAGGAACAACTTCTGAAATACCAACGTGGATAACTCCCGTGCATAGCAGTTGAGTTGCGCTTACTATTATCGTGATTGTTTCTAAGGTCCGCTGCAAAAGTATTTCCAAAATTCTGGTTATTATTGGAAACCAAATCTCTACTTCTTCAAAAATTAACAGATAAAAATGATAAAGTATACAACTTTCTTTACTAAGCAAGCTAATTTACCAGGTTTGAGTCAGTCCATCCAAGTTCAATCTCTTTGCATGCAAATCTGGAAGAAAAAAAGTAGCAGTTGAGTGGTGATAGAATGGTAGAAAATTTGAGTAAATAGAAAGCAGAAAAGGGGATAAGGCTGACCCCATGGCTAATAGAGTGAGTGCCCATGTAGTGAGTGAAGACATGGCTGCAGCATGTAAGTTGGGAGCATCCCACTGGAAAATGTTATTGAGTCCGGTGAGAGAGGTGGTGAACCCCACAACACCAGCAATCAGAGACAATATCACGAAGAAACCAGTTGTCATGTTTCCCATCGGAAAATATATCGGAAATATTCGGGCCGGAAGGGACAAAACAGATGCTATACCATACAAATAACCAGAGTCAGCCCAGTTAACTTCAAATTCACCAACCAACCAACACATTCTACTATATCTTACCTGTTTCACCAGACCTTTGAATCCCATGATTCACTGCCCAAGAAGCAATCACAAGAACAATGAAGTACAACACAAGATTCAGTGCCAAGAGGATCGAGGCTACTGATTTCGATCCTGAAGCCATGGTCCTTGAACTTCAAACGCAAAAACAAATCAAAGTGGAACCTTAACTTGTCCTTATTTTGTGAACTTGGAAGGTTGAAATATTTATATATATGTATAAAGGAAGATTAATTCTCCCCATTACTAGAATATTTCTGGGGAAAGGTTGTCCAGTAATGTGGTTCTTCTTTGCTCTCGCCATTGAAAATAAGTTTCTTCTATGCAAAGAAATGGCTGTATTCTTTGATCATGAATTGGTTTGCCTCGTTAAGAGGGAAGGAATTATTTTATGTGGCAGCATGTAGAAGGGGGAAACTTTGTATCTTTATATCCTTATGGATAATATCAAATTCGGAGTGAGAAAAAAGTCCGCAACATTATAAATAAAGTATGAGATTACGTTTCTTACAGCTAACTCAAAACACAAGCGGCGGTGGAGAACAAATGTTACACAGCAGAAATACATATAAATAAAAATTTACTGCCAAAACATAGTAAAAATAATTTGAGTTCTTAGAAAATTTATAATGTAATTAGTTTAATAACTTTCAACTCATTTACTATTTTTTAAAAGTAACCACAGTTTTTTTAATTTTCAGTTAACTAAAATCATAATTGAAGTAACTCACATAACATACTTAATAGTGGGATTTTTTCAGTCTTTATGTAAAAGAAAAAGACAATGCTGTTCCAAAAGGGAGAAACTCTAACAAAGGAATGGCAGGATAACCAACAACAGAGCCAATTTTTGAGAACTTTGCTCATATAGCCTTGAACTGGTATCCTTGGTTGAATCCTTGATATCGTAGTATGTTTTAATTTGCTATGTAACAGGGCTAATTTAATTAATATTATGTTGAAAAGTAAATTTTAAACTAATTTATGAATTCATCTTGTAAATACTGTTATAAGGTTTATAGATGGCCAAAATTGTTGCTCAAGTAGATCGAAAGATGGGTTTATAGTTAATTGAGCTAAATTATGTTGTTCCAGAGAAGAGGGAGGCTTGCAAATCACTAATTTTCATCTATAAAATGATGCATATCTTCTTGGGAGCTACCTTATTCTTGCAGACCTTGGTCTATGTTGTTACAGTCCAAATTTCTCAGGTCAAGGTATCAGCAGTTTCTTATTTTCAATGTTCTATTTGGCCGGGAATTGCTGATAAATATGACATAGTTTTGTTCACATTTATATTATTATACTATAATAATACACAAGAAGCATGAAGACATTATCGTGGCACATGGAAGGGAGAAAACCCCATCCAAATCAAAACAAAGCAGGGTGCTGCGGAGGTAGGTAGCACCATGGGAATGCAGATGAATAGTTTTAGCTGCGGCAACCTGGCCATTGAACGTCCCTAGGAGAAGGGGTTTTGAGAGCAGGGTTCCTTTCGAAGAAATTGGTTGGCCTGAGCTCAAATGCAGTGCTCAACAATGGCATTACAGGGAAGTCTTCCTGAGATGGAACATGACGAATTCCCACGACATGCCACACCACAATGTCCTTGTTCTTTATGTCTCTGTTCCTGCAATTATTTCAACTGTAAGTTGTTGTCGACACAGGCATGCACTTATAAAGAACTAATAACAAAAATCGTACTTTTTGGTCCAAACTGCTAAGGTATCATCTCCATGGCTGTGATCCATGTAGAGTCCACCGGCCCACTTCTCAGTCCTGTTGTACGGAGTGACCCAAACATCGAAGTTTGTAAAAGCGCCACGAATTTGAGGATAATCGTCATCCGTTAGAAGAGAGTGAACTGGGATTGCTGGAATCAAACGGTATCCCACATCGTTCCCAACCGATGTCTTCTTGTTAGGGTTCACCACCGAAAGCTCACCCGGTGTGGACCCTATTCTGATCTTTGCATCGTTCTCGCTCTCAGCAGTTTCAGTCTCAGTCGTCCAATAGCTTTTCCTCTTGGAGCTTCCATCTGTCACTCTCACCGTCTTCAAGCTTGTCTTCTCAAAAGAGTTGTATACGCCATCGATGTCAAGGTCCAGATAGTATATGAAGAAGTGGTCGTGGTAGACGCCAATCCTGTTTTTCGACACCAGGGTACCATGTTCATCACTCTTTATCTCCTTCTTGTGCTTCATATCCACTCCCTTGATTTCCAGTATACCCGACAGAGCAATCTGTACACATACGTATTCGTATATGTATGTTCAAAAGTTTATTAGATTACATTATTGGTTTTGGCTACTGGACTAGCTGTCTGGCCAAAACATATAATAAGTCAAGTGAGGACCACTTTTTGTGTCTCTTATGATTTGAATTCCAAAAGCATGAATTTAAAATGAAGCATGTTATACTTTATTTCATTCTGAGTGACTTTTGTTCTTGGATTCAGGTAAACATTCAGGCATGGATATTCCAAAGTTCAGATGGCATGCGTGGTAATGTCCCCTGGGGTCCGCAAGGGAATAATATGGATCTTATCTAATAAAATAACATTACGCAAGGAATAATCGAAGCAATATAGTATAATATTTTTTATGTTTAAATGTAATTTTTAAACAATATAGTATAATGTTCCTACCAATTTGATGTTTTTGGGATACACCGGGAGGGTTTGGATCTAGATTGAAGTTTTTAATCATGAGTTATGATATACAGACATTTTAGTTTTACTTATATTTATTATATACTTTTTTCTTCTATCTTTTTTCTTTTTATCAAATCATACGTATAAATTTATCATTTTTATTCTTTCTCTAAGTATATACTAAGTGTTAATGCACATTTTTTTGTGTCCATGTATTGTTTCTTTGAAAAACGAGCAGTGATACATATGTAGTTTAATTTTATTTATATCTATTAGACAATTGTTTTTTCTTTTTATCTATCTCTTCTTATAATATTATATAACTTATAAATCTATAAAAAAAAATTCTGTGTATATTAAGTGTTAATGCTATGAGATGTTTTCCTTTTACTTTTTTAGGACGAGGAACCTAAAAAAAAGTATGTTTTGTTTTTTCTTTCTCCTTTTGATAATGTTTATTCTTTGTACCATGGCTTTTATAAAAGATTATAAATTTGTCATCCTATCTACACATAAAACAAAATTGACAGCTTTACAAAAATGTTTCTATAAGTTGCAAGAACTATCTTAATGATACACATAAGCAGAGGAAATGATTATGCATACCGCGGGTTTGATTGAGCCACTTGTCTTAAACTCCCAGTCAATGATGTTGTCGTAGCTAACGATTGTTCTCACCACCAAGCTCACTTCCGTTCTGGACTCAGCGAACTGTTGTAAATATTTAAATTTAAATATAATCGAATGAGCGATTAGCGTGTATTGATAAGAAGGAGGGTGTAGTATGTGTATATACCGATTCGTTGGGAATGCCAGTTTCGGTGTGACGCCACAAGATGCTGCCATATTTTTCAAACACACAGATTGCGTTAGAAATGAGCACCGGAGTGCCATCGGCGGCGTGAACATATACGTCAAGGAATTGAGCATTGGAGGGGCAATCACGGTTGGGGACCAATGAGACAGTGGAGAGACCGAACCCAAACTCTCCAGCATCAAAGAATGTCTTATAATAAAAATCATCTGTTGGGTCTTGATATGGCACGAACTGCTCAGAAATGTAGCCTTTGTACAATACTCTTCGAGACCTGTGCTTCTCCAGATCATAAATGGAGGCCAGTGATATCACCAGTCCTGCTCGTGGATCGAATCCAATGTGGAACTTCCAGTTGGCCCAGCTGAAGAGATTAATTAAAGAAAAAATAGTTAAAACTGTTCATAACCAAAGCAATGATAAAAAATGGTTGCCATTAATTACTTACCTAACGCTGTAGCCATTGATTTGGAAGCCAGGACCCTGTGGTTGATGGGTTGCTAGACTGTGTTGCTTTGGTCCAAATGGTGGATTCAGGTGTGATAAGCGGTATTCAGTGTTATCAGTGGTTGGAACTGGTACAATAGCACGGTCGTGATACTCGACGATCTTCATGAGGTCAAGATCAACCACAATTGTGAGTCCAGTGATAGGCCTCACCCATATATTGGGGGTGCTTTCTTTCATGAAGCATTCCACCCTCACTGTCCTTCTGCTCTGGGTTTCTCCGAACCACCCCAAGGTGAAAGTGGAGCACACAACCTCTGAGAGGTTCAACCCTCTCTTCTTGATTGAGTCTTTGAATGGGCCGTATTTGAGTGTCAAGTCTATGGCAACGGCCAGTTTATCCCCGGAGAGGGTGGGGAACCCATTTCCGTTGTGAATGTTGTCTGAGAGAACTGTCTTAGTCTGAAGATCAATTAGGATCTGGTGGGTTTGGGTGTTGATGATGGCAATGGCGAAGGCCTTGCGAGGGAGAGTTGTGGTGGTTGGTTTGGTGGATTCCCATTTGAGGATGGTATCCTTGTGAGGGTCATCGAGGCCAATGTAGTTGAAGCTTAACGTGTTGTTGGAGGTTGGGTACTTCCTGTGGACTATGGTTTGGACAAGAGTTATCTCTTCTTTGGTGAGAGGGTCTAGTGGATGCTGAAAACGCAGTGGGGTGACTGACACCCCTGTTTGGAGGGAGAAGAGTAAAAGGGCAGAGAAAAGCACAAGTTTCATGGTGGAAACCATGGTGAAGATGAAACCCTAGTTTGGTGTGTGTGCAGTGGAAGCTCTTCCTCAAGCCCTTAAATACACGTCTCAAATGGCATCACCACGTGAATTATTTGTGTCATGCCATTTTTAAGCGCTGATATAACAACTTGGTGGGATTTGGTAAGAATGTGTACAAATAGTAGTTAGCAAGATCATTTAAATGCAGCTGCTATTCTGCGACTAAAACGTCAAAATGAGTCCTCATTATAACATTATTAATGACCATTTAATTGAAAAATAAACCATGTTGTAGTCTCACTGATTTAGAGAACATTAGTTTTCTATGTATACTGGTGATCACGAGGGACAAATTGAATTTTTTATGGTTTGGTTTTGGAGTCCTACCATCTGTATCTCAATAATGTTATATAATTTAGACGAGAGCGCATGATTTGGCTGAAAACGGTGGAGTACGAATAACACGACGAAAGACACTAGAAGAGTTTTAGATTTTACCCAACTATATTACCAATAATTGATTATAGAAATAAATTGCTTCTAATATCAAACACTCAACCTTTTTTTATTTGGACTTGACATAAGCTTGGTCTTTGTTTATTTTTTTTTCTCTCAAATTGTCTGCTCGTAGAATGTTTTACTTGAATAATAAACTTCTTTATTCCTTTTTCTTTCATTCTCTCAAATTCTGTTCAATTAAAATCAAATTTCTATTTATTAACCAAATTTCCTAAACAACTTCTAAAAGTAAAGAAAATTATATATTATACTTACATTAATAAATGAAAATATGTAAAAAATATAAAGTTTAATAAAAAACTTAAATCGTATTTACTTGTAGATTTAAGTAAACAAAAAAATGGCTCTTTAACGTTACAAATTGTTTATTGAAGCACGTCTTATCCATGTGAATAAGTTTAAGAAAATATACCATCAATATATTTCAAAATAAATTAACAGTTTTTGGAAATTTACTTAAATATTACAACGCAATACGAAGAGGAACTTGTGGAAGTTATTAATATATTAATTAATTATATGATTTACTTTGAATTTTATATTTTCTTAATGCAATTGAGTCATAATATGTTTTAAATAGAGTCAATTTGATTTTTTAAGTAAAATTAACATTAATATCATTTGAAAGAAATCATGTATCAAAATCAAAATAATTTTCTATTTTATTGAGACTTCTTTGATTTGATACATGACACATTCTAAATTTTAACTCATGACATATTTCAAACTATTTGACACGTAATAATATCTTCTAGATTTTGATGTGTTACATCACGGGATCAAATTGATTATATTTAAAAAATATTGAAACTAAATTATATAAAAAAAAATTAAACTAAAGTGAATCATAAACCGAAACATAGGACCATATTATTATTAAACCTCATTCAAAAATCTTTCATTTTTCTTTACTCATTTAAAAAGTTTAATTCATGCACTAACAATATTAATAACTAAATCACACCTGGCATACATGGTAAATATTAAGGATAAAAATAAATGATAAAAATGACATTCTTCGATTGTCTTTTTTTTTTTTTTTTAAAATTAAAAATTTCCATTTCCACCGCACCTCCTTCCCTGGTCCCCTACACAGAGCACCTCCCCTTCGCAACATTATGACCCCTGCACCATGTCGTCCTATGCACTGCTCGTTGAGGCAAGTCATCGTATTGTGGTACGATCCTCACACCATGACTCTAAAGGAAAAAAACGACGTTAACAGTATAGGTGCATATACGTACCACATTCACCTTTCTGAAACGTATTTGTTTCCTATTACAAGGATTTGTCCGATGCATGTGTGCACATCCATCCCAAATTTGTTAAGAAAAGGAGTAAAACTCTTGAGCGCATGGAAGAAGAAAAAACTGAAAAAATACTTCTAAAAAGAGTGTTCAGGAACATATCTCCGAATTTAGAAATATTTCTTGGAATACTCATTTAAAAAAAAATCTACTATAGATCGAATATTCCGGAAGGTATTTCTGAATCAAGAAATACATTTCTAACTTGAAAATATATTCTGTAATACAAAACAAAGTTTCCGAAACAAATGTTTAGGAAGTCATTTACGGAATTAGATAGATATATATTATATACCAGAATTTTTGTTGTATTCTGGAATGATTGTTTCGGAAGATATTTTTGTGGAACACCTATTTCTGATTTTTTTTTTATTCCAGACGATGTGTTTAAAGTATGAACAAATTCCTTAAAATAAATCGAGTCTGGGTACAAAAATTTAAAATTTAGAAATTTGAAATGGTTTTATAAATTCATTACCATCAATAAAAATTTATATTATTATATTAAGGTAATATAATAATATAGATGATGCACGATGTATTGTGGCACATGGAAGGGAGAAAACAATGGAGACTCTAGACATTCAAATCCAAACAACGCAGTGCAGGATGTAATCACTTCCTAACTACTCAACGTAGACAAACATTCTATTGTAGGATTGATTAATAGTTTAATACATGTATCCAAATCCAAACAATGCAGAGTGAAGCGGTGGTAGCACATGGCAATGTAAATGAGTAGTTTTAGCTGCGACGTCCCGGCCATTGAACGTCCCTAGGAGAAGGGGTTTTGAGAACAGGATTCCTCTCGAAGAAATTGGTTGGCCTCAGCTCGAACGCAGTGCTCAACAATGGCATTATGGGGAAGTCTTCCTGAGCCGGAACGTGATGAATTCCGACAACATGCCACAACACAATGTCCTTGTTCTTTATGTTTCTGTTCCTGCAATTATTTCAAGTGTAAGCTGTTGTCGACACAGACACTTAAAAACAAGTAATAACAAAAGTGAAATAATCGTACTTTTTGGTCCAAACGGCTAAGGTATCATCTCCATGGCCGTGATCAACGTAGAGTCCACCGGCCCACTTCTCAGTCCTGTTGTATGGAGTGACCCACACGTTGAAGTTTGTAAAAGCGCCACGGATTTGTGTATGATCGTCATCCGTTAGCAGAGGATGAACTGGGATTGCAGGAATCAAACGGTATCCCACATCGTTCCCAACCGATGTCTTCTTGTTAGGGTTCACCACCGAAAGTTCACCCGGTGTGGACCCTATTGTGATCTTTGCATCGTTCTCGCTCTCTGCAGTTTCAGTCTCAGTCGTCCAATAGCTTTTCCTCTTCGAGCTTCCGTCTGTCACTCTCACCGTCTTTAAACTCGTCTTCTCAAAAGAGTTGTAGACGCCATCGATGTCAAGGTCCAGGTAGTATATGTAGAAGTGGTCGTGGTAGACACCAATGCTATTTTCCGACACCAGGGTACCATGTTGATCACTCTTTATCTCGTTCTTGTGCTTGATATCCACTCCCTTGATTTCTAATATACCCGACAGAGCAATCTGTATACAAACGTATCCGTGTATATGTATGTTCAATGGTTGATATTAGATTACATTAGTTTTGGCTACAAGACTAGCAGATCAGACAAAACATATAATAAGTCAAGTGAGGCCCACTTTTGTATGTCTTAAAGATTTTTCCAAAACCCTGTATTTATAATGAAGCATGCAGTACTTTATTTCATTCTGAATGATTTTCGTTCTTGGACTCAGGTAAAACTTAAACTATTGGTATTGAACGAATTCGTCCTTATTTTGAGGGAGAATTCTGGTATTGAACCACGTGGTGTACATAGTTGAAATTGCAAGAGCTATATTATGCATGCACATAGGTAATGGAAATGATGATTCATACCGCGGGTTTGATTGAGCCACTTGTCTTAAACTCCCAGTCAATGATGTTGTCGTAGTTGGCGACAGTAACGATTGTTCTCACCACCAAGTTCACTTCCGTTCTGGCCTCTGCGAACTGTCAGAGACCAACACCAACGTAAATATTTAAACTTAAATTTAATCGAATGAGCAATTTGCGTGAATTGTTAAGAAGGAGGTGTAGTATGCGTACATACCGATTCGTTAGGAATGCCATTTTCGGTGTGACGCCATAAGATGCTGCCATATTGTTCGAACACACAGATTGCGTTAGAAATGAGCACCGGAGTGCCATCGGCGGCGTGAACATATACGTCAAGGAATTGAGCATTGGAGGGGCAATCACGGTTGGGGACCAATGAGACAGTGGAGAGACCGAACCCAAACTCTCCAGCATCAAAGAATGTCTTATAGAAAAAGTCATCTGTTGGGTCTTGGTATGGCACGAACAGCTCAGAAATGTAGCCTTTGTATAATACTCTTCGAGACTTGTGCTTCTCCAGATCGTAAATGGAGGCCAGTGATATCACAAGTCCCGCTCGTGGATCGAATCCAATGTGGAACTTCCAGTTGGCCCAGCTGAAGAGATTAATTAAATCAATAATAGTTAAAACTAAGCAATGACAAATGGTAGTGGATAAAGAACAAAAGAATGAAGAACGTTACTTACCTAACACTGTGTCCACTGATTTGGAAGCCAGGACCCTCTGGTTGATGGGTTGCTAGACCGTAATGTTTTGGTCCAAATGGTGGCTTCTGCTGTGATAAACGGTATTCGGTGTTATCAGCTGCGGGTACTGGTATAATACCACCGTCGTGATACTCGACGATCTTCAGGAGGTCGAGATCAACCACTATTGTGAGTCCACTGATAGGCCTCACATAGATATTGGGGGTGCTTTCTTTCATGAAGCATTCCACTCTCACTGTCCTGCTGCTCTGGGTTTCTCCAAACCACCCCAAGGTGAAAGTGGAGCACACAACCTCTGAGAGGTTCAACCCTCTCTTATTCACCGACTCTTTGAATGGACCGTATTTTAGTGGCAGCTCTATGGCAACGCCTTGTTCATCCACGGATAGGGTTGGGAACCCATTTCCATTGTGAATGTTGTCTGAGAGAATTGTCTTAGTCTGAAGATCAATTAGGATCTCGTGGGTTTGGGTGTTGACGATGGCAATGGCGAATGCCTTGCGTGGGAGAGTTGTGATGGTTGGTTTGGTGGATTCCCATTTGAGGATGGTATCCTTGTGAGGGTCATCGAGGCCAATGTAGTGGAAGCTCAACGTGTTGTTGAAGGTTGGGTACTTCCTCTGGACTATGGTTTGGACAAGAGTTATCTCTTCTTTGGTGAGAGGGTCCAGTGGATGCTGAAAAGGCAATGGGGTGACTGACACCACTGTTTGGAGGGAGAAGAGCAGAAGGGCAGAGAAAAGCACAAGGTTCATGGTGGAAACCATGGTGAAGATGAAAACCTAGTTTGGTGTGTGCAGTGGAAGCTCTTCCTCAAGCCCTTAAATACACGCTGCCTCCTACCCTTTTGGCCAATTAATTAAACTTATTAATGACATCCCACGTGAATTCTATGTCATGCCATCTTTTGCAGCCAATAGACTTGTTTTCTACTCAGTAACATTAAGCATACAACTATACAACTAACCATATATATATATATATATATATATATATATATATATATATATATAAAATCTGTACTCATGGGTATATGCGGATAAAACATGAATAGAAAATGAATATTAAAAATGGATATCCAAAGGTAATTGATATGAGTATTTTTTTATATCTGCATGTCAACGGATTAAATATGTGTATAATAATATTCGTACATATAGATACCCATACTCGCTATACTTTAATTTAAATTAAAAAAAAATATTAACAGATTGAACTTGAATTCAATTAGTTTTAAAAAAAATTCATTTATTTATAAATTGTCATTCAACATTATTTACATAAATTATTTACATTTTGTTTGACGTTTATAAAAATTATACATTATATTTTTATTTGAATTTATAATTAAAATTTATTGTTCATTATTAAAATTTTCTTGTTGTTAATACATGTAAATATCGTGAATATTAATAAAATATGTAAATATCCGTATAACGAATATTTATATATAAATACATGTGCAAAACATATATTTATCCAACAAATAAACTATAAAAGATTTATTACTGTATTTACATCCCTAAATATATCATAGAATTTCTGGTGATTCATATACACGCCTCTCGATTTCTGAATCAAGTTGCTTTTATAAGAATATATACAAACACTATTTGGAAGATGCATGCATGCAGCTGCTATTATTACGTGACTAAGGTCAAAATGATATAAAATTATTATGGAACATTTAATTGAAAAATAAATCGTGTTGTATTCTCACTGATTTAGAAACATTAATTTTCTGTTTTTGCTGCGATCCAAGAAGAAATATTTTATTGATAAATTGAATTTTTGTATGGTTTGATTTTGGATTCCTACCATCTCTATCTCAATAATGTAATATAATTTAGACGAGTGCACATGATTTGGAGGAAAACAGAGGTGAACTCTTTGCCTTCTGCTGCAAATTATACAGTGCAAATATTATTGATCCATCCACAGCCGATCTTATCTTCACCATAATTGATTTTCGCCACGGCGGCCAGCAGAAGAACAGTAGAATATGTTGGAATGAATAATAAATTAGATTGTGTCTGTACGTTTCTATGAACAGAAGTTATAAAATGTGAAAAATTCAAACATTTCCAAGGAATATACTTCTTCACTTTCTCCGACTAAAAAAAACTTTTAATTAATCACCAATTTCAGTGATAAAAACATATTTAAACATCAATTCATTATAAAAATTAATTATTAATTTAAAAATCAATTATAATTAATTTTTTATTATTATTAAAATTGATTATTATTCAAGAAATTTTTTGAACCTTGTTCTTACCGTTCTTCTTTATAACTCAGACATTGGTATGAATGAATGTAAAGCTGTCAAAATGGGTTGAAACCCGCAAGTCAATCCGGCTCACCACGGGTTCAGGTCGGATATTGGGTTAAAATGTTTTTACAAATTTCAATACAGGTTGATTTTTGACCCAACTCATTTAGAATCCGGCTCATCCAGGTTGAATCCGTGGTGAGCCGGGTTGGTTCACCAACCTGCAGATAAAAGGGTCACACAAGTATTTTTTTATTAAGTTGAGCTTTACATTTGAGTCATGTGAGATTTTTTTTTAGCCAACACATAAATAATTTGTATTTTTTTATTTTGGTTTGTATTTGGATTGTATTAAAGTTTATTTAGATTTTAATTAGAATTATAATTTAGTTTTGACCGAAAAAAAATAAAAAAATTGTATTTTTTTTAATTAAGTGAACCCATGAACCAACTCGTTTAACCTGCTAACCCGTGGTGGGCCGGACCGAGTTTGAATTTTTTTGGCTTACTAAAAAGTGAGTCGGGTTGAGTTGACTCACTGAATCATCAACCCATAGTGGGTTGAGCCGGATTATCCGTTTTGACAGCTCTAAATTAATGCATGCTCAAGCAGAGTTCAATTAATATATTTTTTTAATCATAAGATAAACTCTACTACTCATAGGTTATCATTCTTTGTCAATCTTTTTCATAATGTTTAGATTGACTTTTACAAATCCTCACTACAATGATGAACTTCCCTAATCTCGACTTCTAATAATTGTAGCTTGAAATCCATGAATTAGGTTAAAAGGTCTCCAAACTAGACAAACTTTGATACTACTCTTGAAAATTAACAAAACAAAAAGTCTTAATGACACTGATATATGCGTGAACAAAAAATAGGCATCACGCTTCTGAAAGAAAAAAATACCTTCAGGAGAGAAGACTAATGACACGGATGAACGTGAAAAGTCTATAAATGTAAGCGAGGAAAAATCACATGAGCTGGTTCATAACAAAATTTCACTATGAAATTTGAATACATGCCGTGGTCCTTTTTTAAGAGAATCTTTTAAAGAAAATTAGGGCTTATAATTATTACTACTATATTAGTTCGTACTAATTAAAATTAATATTAAAAGAAAATGTAGACTAACAATTATAATATACTTTAAACTTTTAGACAAATTTTAATGAATCAATTGGCTCACCTAACAAAATGGCTTAAGAGGCCAATATAGCTCTTGGAACATCAAACTACCCCCAATTACACAGGATTTTTATCACAACAAGAAGATCAAGACTTACCATTATAATCATTGGTTAACAGAAACTCATATAGAAGATTAAAATGACACACGCAAGTGAAAAACCTTCACATGCAACAGAAACTAGAAAAAGACCAAAGAAAAAATGGTTGAAACTTAACTTATGCAAATGGAGAAACTTATCGGATCACTCCTACGATCTCAGATCTTCAATAAAGTTAACAGATAACAATAACTCTTATAGAGAAGTCATAAAGATCACTCTTATAATCTCACTTATAGTTTCAGGATCTTCAATCAAGTGAAGAGAAAAAATTTTAACAAGTGGTTTCTAAAGAAAAAAGTGTATTTTAAAATAATGAGACTCGTTTGTAATAAAGTAAAATTTTTTAATAATGAAATAATCAAGTATTACTATTTTAAAACTACTATATCACGTCTAAAATATTATTTTCTAAAATTTTTTAAAAAGATTTTCAAATTGAAGACTCAAAACTCAATTAATTTTTTTTTATTATTTAAAAGAACTTGATTATTAATAAAAGGTTTAATCATGCATTTGGTCTCCATTTTGGAGTCAAAATCTCAAAATGGTATCCGAATTTTTAAAAGTCTCAAATTGATCCCTTTTTTTGTTAAAATGTCTCAAGTTTGTCCTTTCTATTAAGTCAAGATTGATGTCGTTAGAGGGAGTGTCACGTGTCAGTTCCTCAAATTTTTTATTTATTTATTTTTTTTGAATTTTTTTTATATTTCTTTTGAATTTTCTTAAAAAATCAAAAAAATTACTACGTGTCAAACTGTCATCGTGCCACATGGTAGTGACATAGTGATGTTAAAGTAACAATGACACGTGTCAGTATTACGGCAGGTGTCATTTCCTTAGTTTCAATTTGGTCCCTTTATTTTAATTTTTGTCTCAATTTAGTCACAATTTTTGTAAAAATTATCAATTTTGTCTCTCTCCAAATTGAAATCAAATTTAATTTCTATATAAATATACATAAATATTTCCATCAAAATTGATATTTCAAGTAAATATTTTTAATCAAATTAAGTTCATTTAATTAATATTTTACATTGAACTTTATTTAAAATTGTTTTAAAGTTGTTAATAGAAAATAATGTTAATAGAAAAAAAATTCATAAATTAACTAGTTCATGTAACAATAAAAAACATAATTTTAAAATTTGAAAACAATTTTAAGTAAAATTGAATGTGAAACAAAATTTTAAATAAACTTAGCTATGTTAAAAATATATAATAAAAATATCAATTTGAATAAAAATATCAAATTTAATAAAAAAATTTGTATAACATTTATATAAAATTAATTTTTGTTTTAATTTGGAGAGAGACGAAATTGAATTATTTTTACAAAAATAGGGACTAAATTGAGACAGGAATTTGAATACAGGGACCAAATTGAGATTAAGGAAATGACACCTGGTATAATACTGACATATGTCATTGTCACTGCCACCGGACTCGATGACCGCTTGACACGTGACAATTTTTTTGATTTTTTAAAAAATATTTAAAAAAATAAAAAAAATTCAAAAAATCAAGGAACTGACACGTGACACCCCATTTAACGCCATCTAGTCAGACTTAATAGAAAGAACAAACTTGAGACGTTTTAACAGAAAAGGGGACCAATTTTAGACTTTTAAAAATTCGAGTACCATTTTGATATTTTGACTCCAAAATGAAGACTAATGACATAATTAAACTATAATAAAATATACGTTATAAAATATTATATACATATATAAATATAAATATAAATATATATATATATATATATATATATATAAATACATATTTATTTCGTTGTTATCGAATAAAATATATTTGTTTTGTGTCGTGTTTAAAGGCTCGGGAGAAATCTAGAAAACTTGATGAGTATGATACAGGTGTAATTTCTTTTATTTACACACCTATAATTTATTTATTGTAAATTATGATAACGCTGTCTAAAGTTCTGGCGGTTCCACAAATAATGACGTCTATTATTTCGACAGTATTCATACATATATACACATGTTCTCAGTCCAATAATATACCGAAAAACTATTTCCTGGAGTTCCGTGTTTCCTTTTGCTACCAATACCCTCATTTACATTATTATAAGTCACGTTTCATATTTTTTTAATTAAGTTAAGATTAATAATAAATATATAATTAATTTTTAAATAATTATTATAAAAAAAGTTTCTAAAATAATAATTTAAGATTAAAAAGTTTTTAAAATAACAATTAATAGTAAATTATTTATAAAATAATTAAATTTTGAAATAATTAAGGATAAAACTGATATTATGAAATGTGTAAGGCCCATTATTACTCTGTCCTTATTTTTGTAAGGTTATCCTAAAACAGTTGGACCTAAGGCTGACCCATAGGGTGTCAAGGCCCCTAAAGCAGTCAAGGTCCTCCCACTCAGGTTCCACTTTACAAAACAGTCTTTCTTATACGCTCTCTTTTCCTTTCAGAGCTGTTTGCTAGGGTTTGGTCCCCTCTTGGTCGAGCCAGCTCAAAACTCAACTCCTACTTCACGTAAGTTATTCTCTATGTCCTAGCTTTGTTGCCTTGTTTCCAATTGAGGCTTCCATTATTGATCTTCTCCCCTTTTTATTCCACTCATTTCCAGCTCCCTAAACTATTCTTGGAGCTGTTGTGCTCACTATTGTGGTGTCGAAGTCCTCTGCTAATCCCTTTCCAGGTAAGGGAAGTTAGGGTTTTGGGTTTTAAATAATTTTTGGCCTGTTTAGAGTCTGTTGGGTGTTTGTATGGACTGTATGTTGTTGTGAATATGCGAAATGCTTTGTATTGCTATTTGGGTGTGAAAATATGACTGTTGCAGGAAGTACAATGGCAAAATTTGTTGCTCTCGCCCATGCGAGACTTGCAGAAGCTGTTGCTGATTAAGTGTATCTGAAATGTTTTTGATGATGTCCATAATAGCATGACAATTGTTAACATGACATGTGTGTGATAATATGAAAATGTTAATCTGCTGCCCCGATAGTCGACTAGCCAACTAATGTAGTCGACTAGGTTCGTGCCTGATAGCAGCTGTTATATAAAAATAGTTTCTGCACTTCCCGATAGTCGACTAGCCAACTAATGTAGTTGACTAGGTTCGTGTCTAATAGCAGCTGTTATATAAAAACAGTTTTTGCACTTTCTGAAGCAAAATCTGTTCAACCAAAAGAAAGAAAGAGAAGTGTGAAACAGGTTCTTGGAGCTATCTTGGAAGGTCCTCTTGAAGAATTCTATCAAGACACATTCAATTTTGACTTGGCAAGAAGAAGAAATTTCAGTCTTGGAAAAGGTGTACTCAATCCATTTTCTAGGTTTTGTTCTTGTGTTTTGATACAGTTTGAAACTGTTTATTTATGTTATTGTCTGTCTAAAGCAAGTATGTGTGATAGCCTTGCTGTTGTGTGGTTGTGCAAGTGTGTGGATGCCTTGCGTGTGTGTTCCTTTATCTTAGAATTTAGATTTATCAAGTGTATTTGTAAATCTTGAAATTCTTGTGATATAGTGAA
>Ga0214542_1004539_pt1 | contig 27452 bp, 23 predicted proteins | sample CNSS1metaG_FD_160096 | JGI IMG/M metagenome (GOLD analysis project Ga0214542, IMG submission 160096) | Root nodule microbial communities from cowpea collected in UCLA plant growth center, Los Angeles, California, USA - CNSS1 | ecosystem: Host-associated > Plants > Roots > Nodule | place: USA...
ATGTAAATGTGGGTCTACTAAGACCTGTAAAAAGTGCCAAAAACCAGTAGCATTGCGCTACTGCTATAGCGCCTGGCGGCGCGAGGTGAACCGCCTGGCGGTAGAGTGAAAGACGAGTGGCAGTGGCCACTGTTAGCGCTAGGCGCCTGGCGGCAGGGTGGTGTCCGCCAGGCGGTGACGGAGAATTTCGGGTCCAATCTGGGCCGCAGCGCCTGGCGGTAGGAGTATGACCGCGGGGCAGTTTTCTGCCAGTATCCGCCTAGCGGTGTCTAAGCGGTACTAGGCGGTTTGTGTGGCTGTACAATTATCTTCTTATGCTTGATTAGTGAATTCGAAGGACTGAGTTCACTTCTTTTATGCTTGGGTTGATGGACTAAGTCTAATAGAGGTCTGGGACGTGCTTGAGTGGTGGAACGCATGATGGGCATGGAACTAGATGAGTTCCCGTCGGCTACTATTGGGCGAGGAGTCCTTAGTATGGTGATTGCATGCGTTGTGTGCACGATGGGTAAGGAACTGTGATGTTCCCGTCGGCTACTATCGGGCGAGGAGTCCATAGTATGGTGATTGCGTGCGTGCTAGGGTCCAAGTTGTGTAAGCTTGGATGTGTTACTACAGGCGAGAAGTCTGTAGGGTTGGTCTATGAGCAGGATTTGCTCGTAGGGTTGGACCACGAAAGGGATAGTTTCGTGGAAGCACAATGAAAGTCCCAGGACCTAGTTTCATGCATGGGACTCGGGAAGGAATCTGAGATCGTGGTGAATAACTTGTACTTAACATGTATTTGTAAATTTTCATTGGGATAGGTATCATATTTAATTTATTTAATATGCATAACTCACCCTATCTGTGTGTGCATGGCGATGATCGGATGATTCGTTATCCGGGAGTAGATGACTTGACAGGTGAGCCGGGAGACGCTTGAGACCAGAGAGAGGGATGATTTGGGCTTTTTGAAGATTTAAACTTTCTGATGTATTTATGTTTTGGACATTAGCCGTTTTGGCTTTTATGAGTTGTAATGTTTTTGAATTGTGAACGGTTACAATGTTTGATAGTACGACTTTTATTTCCCGCGTTTTGGGAATCTGCGTATATAAATGAGGAAATTTTTTTTATATTGTCGTATTTAGTCTCATTGATTTAATTGTTTGTGATATTTTTAAAGTAATATTCCTTAGGGATGTTACATGTGTCACACTTGAGGAGAAGAGAGTTTCACTGCTGCATTTGGTTTCTGGTCTCTCGTACCCACTAAGAAGTAAGTGTGTACTTTATCTTCATTCTAGATTGGTATCATTTGAACTTTATATGTATGCCTATTTGTTTATTTACATTTTTTTTTTTTGCAAAAGGTGTCACTCTCGGTGTTGTGGGATCGGTGAAGGGGGTGTGTTTGAAGTTTGTTAACCGGAATGGCCAATATGGTAAACAAACTTTGTAACCAAAATATTCATTTTGGAAATTTTTCCTGGATCCGAAAGCCTAAAACCGGATTGATGAATCCGAAAGTGAGGTCTACACATCGAAATGTTTAGTCCAAACAGTGGTGTATTGACTGAAATGAGCAATTCAAAATATATTACCAGATCTGGCAACACACTAGATTAGTCATTCCTGTTATTGTTTGCTAGATCCAGTGGCATATTCTGGATTGCTCATTTCAGTGAGCGCACCCCCATATTCAACTCTTTGATTGATGGGTCTAGTTTGTTGTGAACAGATTAGTAAATTCGGAAGATCTCCCTAGATCTATTACTACCTTCCAAAATGGAGCTTTCAGTTATCATGAGGATTACAAAAAAATTGAACAAATTATGATAAGCAAATGGGAGAGGTTGTGAAGGAGGTGTAGTGATGAACCAAGTTCCACTATTGTTCTCCATGGTCACGTTAGGGTTCCACTGATGATACTATTGCCATCATTATCGAAGTCGTCGTTAGGGTTTTCCTTCTTCGAAACATTGTCACAACCGAAGTTGCGACACGACGACAAATTAAATAAGAAAACAAGTTGAAAAAATAAAGTCACCATAGTTTATTCTGGAAAACTATAGAAAATCATAAAGATAAGGCAATTTTGCGAAAAGTCAGATTTTTGGGTTTGGGAGTTGGATAGGCGTAGGGAAAGTGTCAACACCCCACAACACCCACCCGAAGGCAGTACTTTTAATTAAATATGCAAATTGATGTGGTTTTCAAAATGTTTAATTTTTTTAACAATAATAACAAAATAATACTCTAAAGAAACAAAAATATTTTTTGTTTCTTGGGCCTAACATATATGGACCTTGCTCTACTTATTTTCATCCAAATGAGAGATTTAAGTTATTATTTGTGAATTTTTTTTTGTTTAAAAGTGTTGATGTTTTTAATTTTTGAATTTGTTTTTGATATTTTTGAATTATTTTAATATTAGTGTCGAGTGGCTAGAATACACCAAAAGATTAAGGAAAAAAGCATTTTTCATTTTTTAAATTTTTTCTATTTTTGTAATTTTTTATAATTTTTAAATATTTTGGTTTTTAGAAAAACATGTGTGAAAAAAAGATGATGTTTAGAAAAACAAAGACGAAAAATGGAAAAAGATGCATGAGAGGGTGCAGGTATAAATTATTATTGTCGTAAAAATATACACAAAAATCGATTTAACTTTCTTATAATTTTAAAATTAAATATTATATTTTTAATTAAATATAATTATAACACTTAATCAAATACCGTAAACGACTACTAAAATCAACATGATATACTACATTAATTTTAAAAATGCATTAATTCTAAGAAATTGATATTAGAAAAATACTACTTATTTATAATTAAGTGATTATTATTATAAAAATATACATAAAATTCAAGATTTAACTTTCTTATATTATACAATTCTAAAATTAAATATTATATTTATAATTAAATATAATTATAACAGTTAATATATAATATTTTTTCAAAAAATATAATAATTATTTATTATATATCTTAATACATAATTAAAAAAAAAAAAAAAAAAAAAAAAAAAGACCCGTGCAAGGTCAAAAGACCTAGTAAAGACCGAAAATAAAGTGAAAATAGATGGAGGGTATGAAGTGCAAAACGTCAGGTGCAACAAGCGATAGATAGGGTTGGAGAGTTAACAAAATACATGGTGTAATGAGTAATGAATGTGTGTAGTGGTAAATAAAACACAAGCTCAAAAACAAGACAAATCCAAACACAAGGATGCACGAGTAAAAAGGGGTACACGGGGTATATAATTGTCCAGACCCAACACATGAAGGTGCGAATATTGAAAGTGTGGTGCAGGAAGCTAATAGAACTAGATTGAAGCCCAAACCCAAAATAACACTTAACAAATAAAAACGGGCTTCTTTCTGCACTTCTGAACACACCTCCTGTACCCGGATGTGGAATTCCGGTTTGTAAAAAATATTTTTTTTAAAGTTTAATGTAATAAATATTTATATAAAAATATTTTAAAAGTTTATATAAATTAATATAAAATGTAATATATTTTGTTTTGTTTAAATTTTAACTTAATATATATTTAAAGAAAATGTTATAAATGATTAAATTAATATAAATTAAAAAGTTTTAAATAATTTAATATATGTTAACCGGATGTGGAAATCGGTTAACTTTTTTTTTGAAATGTTTTCGGTATATTGGAAATCGGATCTTGACATTCGTGAAAGAAAAATGTAATATCGGACCTCGATATCTATAAATAAAATGTCGATATCTATAAATAAAAAAAATAATTATAGATTTTAACGTTCGTAACATGTAAAAATTAAGAAAAATAAAGTATGGAATGTTAACATTCGAAAGAGAAAAAAGTTATTATTTTTAATTGAAGGGTAAAATGAGAATTTTAATTTCTTTTAGGCACAGAAGAAATGTTTAGAGGTGTAGGAAAAAATCCCCAATAAAATTGCTAAAAGGACGTTCGAATGCTCTTTCAATCTACGCTAAAAGACGTTCGAATGCTCTTTAAATCTTCCATTTTCCTCTAATAGAGTTACCATCGCCCTCCACTTACAGAAAATTAATCTTTCTTTAAAATTTTAATTCAATTTAGTATTTTAATTTTAAAAGTATGCCAACTCTAAAAAAAATATTTTATTAACAATTAATTTTAATAATAAAAAATTATCACTTACTATAATAATAATTTATAAAATAAAAAATTATTAATAATTAAAATAATCATTATAAATAAAAATTTATAATTAATTATTAAATTGGTAATTAATTAATTAAAAATTAATTTACAAATCAATTTTTTAATATTATGAATAAAAATTTATAATTAATTACTAAATTAGTAATTAATTAATTAAAAATTAATTTACAAATAATTTTTTAATAGTAAGAACTTCGATAATTAATATTGTAGTGACAATTTATTTAATAACTAAAATTTTGGTAAATAAATTTTAAAAATTAATTATAATTTTTTATTTATAATAATATCATTAAAATTGATTATTAATAAAATATTAAAATTAATTATTAACGCATAATTAATTTAATCCTTAGAATTAAAAATAAAATTATGTTATGATAATTTTAATTATATTTTATTAAATTTATGATTTATTTAACGTGTTTATTTCTTATATTTGAATTACTTATTCAAAATGTTCTAGCTGAAAAATGTATTTGTAACATCACACATTTTCAAAAATAAAAATAAAATATTGGTCCAATATTTTGATAAAAAATACAAAACATTAAGATAAAAAATATATTTAACGAAAAATAATCAAAGATTATGGTAAAGGACACGTTTGATGTTGTCAATTTATAAATTTTCAAAGTATCATTTTCGTTCTTAGTATCTGTGGTGAGGAAAAGAAGTCAACATTATCAAACACCCATTCAGGGCCTGATTAATTCATTCTCTATTCATTTTAATTCTCTTTTTACTTTTTATTTTAAATAATTTCCTCCCAACAATTAGTTTCATCTAAAAATTCATAAAAGAAACTTCTCAAAAACAAAGATCTATTATTCTGCCACCATCTTGAAAGATAGAAACTATCTAGGAAGATAGAAACTAGTGGCCATTTTATTCCATTGCATGCATGGATGCATGGGCCTGCATTTCCATACACTCCATCTCCCTACCTTGCATCATTATCAACATAAAACACAACTACCACAAAAGAAACAAAAAAAAAACTCATGCATCAGCACGACGATCACGGCCCTGGCGTGGCAGCTGAAAAGGAAAAAACAAACTCTCCTTTCTGTCGAAGATTCTGTTCACAATTTTCGAAGGATAGTTGAATCCCAGCTCCTTAGCAGGATCGTCCATAGAGCTCACAATGTTGTCCTTCCCTGTTACACACAATAATTAACTACCTTAAACTTCACAATAAACTAAAAACCAAGTATGTTAATTAAGGATTTATATGCTATATGTTTATGTACCTGCAAATGTAAACTTCTTGTTGTCTCGAGCATTAATCTCGAAGCATAAAATCTGGAGATTCTCTTTCCTGGAAGAGAAGGTGACGAAGGGATGACCGGGAGGAACAACAAACAGCATTCCTGGCTTCAACTCGGCACTGATCCTATGGTATGAGGGGCTACTCTTTTCATGCTTTGTCTGTGACCTTGATGTGATGTGGGGACATGCAATTTGAAGACCCCCTTTACCACTGATCACCATTGCTATCTTCGTTGCATGTGAGTTGTACAGAATAGTACTCATTGATTCCTACACAACAGCAAATCAATGCCAAAGAACTTCATTATATGTTATCATAGATTAGTTAATTAACGAGGAAGTGGAGTTGGTATTATGTATACCTTGGTGATGTTGGTAAAGGAAATCATGATATTGTGTTTGTGAAGGAGACTCCTGGAATCAGAAGGAGCAGCTTCGGTTAAAGTACCATGGCTGTTGGAGAAAGTGGGAGACATGGTGAAAAGATTGAATTCAGCCGTGGAGGGGCCACTAAAGGGCCACCACGAGGTTTTCTTGGGGGCCAACTTTTGCACCTGTTCTCTGCTTATTTGGAAAATACTTCCCCCGTTCTGTTGCTCAAAAAGCTTTTCTAACTCTCCTTTTGGGCTCTGCAATTAATTTCTCATTTTAGAAGATATAATCACCAAAAATTATGCTTAATATATAGTATAATGAAGTTAGATCTACTTGGAGAGCAGCTTGGAGCACATTCCAGCCGAATGCTGATAGAACCGATTCTGGGTCTCGTCCTCCAGGCCCGAAAAATTCCTACACCACAATATCCTTAGATCAGTAACAAAATTCATTTATCAATTATCCATGATGATGCATGTACTGAGAAGCAGTAATTAACCTCAAATTTTCCAGGAGTGGAGACAGGTATATGGAGCATGGCAAGGAACAGCTTCTCATTCTCATCTCTGTTAATGATGTATACTTGGGTGCCTGCTGGTATCGCTAACACGTCTCCGGATTCAAGGATGAACTTTTCTGTTTCACTTTCCTTCACCCACCCAAGTACGGCTCGCCCTACCAAATACCAAAACAAGAAATTAATGAAAGTCGGAAATTGCAGAAATTGTACAGTATCCACCACCATAAGCAACAAAGAAGGACAAAAAGTATAGATGTATGTATACCCTTTATGTTGAACAAAAGAACATCAGAATCAAAGTGGCGTGGAGCCACGAACGTGTGCGCTCTAGCTTCTAGAATGGCTAAACGGATATTCTCGATGCCTTTAAGAAGCTTGGATTTCTCGGTGAACTTCTTCAGAACTCGAATTCTGCCATCTTCTGTTTCAACCTTGGTGTCAAAATCACAATTTTCTTCAAAAATGTAGGGATATTCCTCCTCTTCTTCCCCTCCTTCCTCTGCTTCTCCTTCTTCTTCCTTTTCTCCGCTTTCCTCCTCTTCGTCGTGCTCTTGAGTGGTACCTTCATGCTTTTTCTTCTTACGAATTTTCTCTTCTGTTTGTTCCTCGTGCTCATGCTTCAGACCATGGTACATGTCACAACTTTGAAGACATATCTGCTTGTCAGCTTTAGTGTATTGCAGCTGCTGTAGGCACTGGTGTTTACATGTTTTGAGCTCAGGGTCTGCTGCTACCTCGGTTTCTTTCTTGGCGCAGGCTAGGGTTGAGAACAAGGCTAATAGGAAGAAGAGAAAGATAGGTAAAGAAAGGTTGATTTTGGTGGCCATGGTGTGGAAGAACACAGTGAAAGTTTGAGATGAAAGGGGAGTGCATTGTGTTTGTTTATATGAAGGGAAAGAGTAATGAGTGGGATAGGAATTGCATGCAGTTGGACATGTGTTATGTACGTGTCTCTTAGTTAGCAAGCAAGATAGGTAATTGATGCCAAGTAGAGGGTGTGGATATATACAAAAACCATAAACAGACAGAACCTTTTTTTTGCTTTTTTCATACTCCTATTTTCCTACGACAATGATGGAAAGAGACCACGTTAGTAGACACGTACCCTAAAAGTAAAATTGAATCATGTGATGGGAATATTATCACTTATGTAATCGGTAAAAAAATATCACTGCTACTGTTCTGTATGATTTTTGTTTGAGAATTTAACTCGTTAAAAAACTCTTGTTATCATGTTTGAATTAGATGTTTTATCATGTTAGAACATAAATTGTATTTAAGAGGTAAATAATGATATTGTTAGTATTTTTTATCGACAAATATAAGATTAAATATATATTTTTTCAACTAGTAAATTTTGAAATTAGTTTATTTTGAAATTTTAGATCAATTTAGTCATTCATTTTTTAAAATACATGAATTTAGTTTTTTTAATCAAATTTTGTTAAGTTTATTGATGTTCGTATGTATTTCAGGATTGTATTTTAGTTGTTTATACTGTTTAACACATCTATGCTTTAATGTTAAGTCAATACTATTATGAAACATGTTTGAAATGTCAAATAAACTTAATAAAATTTGATTAAAAGGACTAAATCCACGTATTTCAAAAGATGAAGACTAAATTGATCCAAAATTTCAAAATGAACTAATTCCAAAATTCACTTAAAATTTATGGACCAAAAACATATTACCCATAAATAAAATGACATTATTATGGAACTAGTAAGAAATAGAAATTATTCATATAATAAAAAATTTTATATATTAGTTTAAATAAGAATTTTTTTTATTAGGCAATTCAACCTCATTAATTACGAAAGTGGACAAGTTTTAAAAAAATTATAGATATAGACAAATCGTTCTGTCCCACACGATTTTTCAAAAAGAAAACATTTACGGAAGTGGGCAATTTTTTTTAAAAATTACGGATATATGCAAATCGTTTTGCCCCCAAACGATTTCTCAAAAACAAAACGTTCGTCCCTGCACGATTTCCTTTGAAATTGAAGTGTTGTGGACCCATGACGATTTCAAAAGAGAAATCGTGTGCACTCAACACGATTTCAAAACAGAAATCGTGTGCCCCCAACATAATTTCAACATGTAATCGATTACATATAGTGTGTAATCAATTACATTCAAAGAATTTATATTTGTAGTTTTGTGAAATCGATTACAAATGGTAAGTAGAGGGAATCTTTGCCATTAACTATTGATGAACATTGCAATATGGAATCCAATGTAGAGAATCTTTGAACATCATTATTTCTTATGCATTGGGTGATGAATGGAAGATAACAGCTAGTATAGGCATGCGTGATAGAGAGAGAATATGTACTTAATATTCAATGATACATAACATGCATTGTGTTAGAATAACTTTTGAAATGATTTAAATATGCTTGCCTTTGCACCACTGATTACATATCACATAAGCCTTCACCTATTTGCAGTTATATTTCAACGTCCAGCACTAACTACAACAACAAGAAAAATGCATTTGTGATTATCACCTGTCAATTTCATAGGTATAGTGAAATTTACTATCCTATTTTGTTTATATTTTTTATTCATTAACTTGAAATGATCTACTGTCAATGGTTTAAATTTTTGTATAATGTAGTTCATCATAACTGAAAACAACAATCTTTCGGTAAACATGTCAGTTTTGTGTCATGAAGATGACCACATTACAAACGTCATATGGCAAGGGAACGAGAGAGTTCTCCGACTAAGACGACATTCAATATGGATTTTAAAACATATTGATCAGGTTGATCCCAAGGTCAGAAATTTAATTGATCAAGATGGTTATAGACATGTTTTGAAGGTTGACAATATGGAGATCAACCATATACTTATAATTGCACTATGCAAAAGGTGGACGATTGAAACTCACACCATCCACATGTTACTCAGAGAAACAACTGTCACTTTGGTGGATGTTTCACTTCAATTGGGTGTGCCTATAGATGGGGAACCCATCATCAAATCTAGTTCTGGGAACCTGATGGAACTCTGCCAAGAATTATTAGGGGATATTGCACCAAAAATATGTTCATAAGTAATTGAATTAGGTTATTGTGGCTGAATACTAGATTCCTGGAATTACCAGCTCACGTTGAGAACGACACAATTGCACAGTATGCACCTGCGCACATCCTCATACTAATTGGTAGCACGTTGATGTCAGATATGTCAGTGAGTTTTGTTCATTCTAAGTATTTGCCATTGTTAAGAGACTTGTCTAATGTTTCTAACTTTAATTGGGATCAATAGTGTTGGCTTGTTTGTATCGTGCATTAGATCACAGTACTAAGTTCTAACAAGACAATATCGGGGGATGCATGTTACTTCTACATTGTTAGGCCTTGGAGAGACTGAAATGTCTCTCTCGAGAAATTCAACCAATGACTGAAGATGACATTAAGACTGGCTTAGCGTTCCCCGTAAGCGTAAAGTGGTATCGACTTACGTGTTCCATCTTCCATGACCAAACAACTGTGGTTAAGTTTCGAAGAAATTTGATAAAATATAACCGAAATAAGTTCCCTTATCACATTCTCTCCATTATATTTATGAACATATTAGCTTGGTTTTTTCTTTTATTTAATATTTTGGTAAATTGTTGCAGTTCATATGGACACCTTATTTGCAACCTATGGTGAATAGCTTAATCACCATCAACATTTCTTCTGTTATTCGGACATTTGTTCCTCTAATTTGTTTTGCAACAGTGGAATTTCACCAAGTTGACTAAGTGGTCAAACAATTTGGTTGGCGACAAAGCATTCCGCTTGACCCGGTTAACCTGGATGATGTTCACATAATTAATCTCCAAGGAAAGGCATATATTTATTGGCGATAATATCATTATATATATATATATATATATATATATATATATATATATATATATATATATATATATATATATATATATATATATATATATATATATATAACACTAAGGAATAATCGTCACAATTTGCTTGTTTAAGGCAAACCATAGCAAAAATGGCCATCTGGGTGATAAATCACCATACATGAAATGATACATCACTCATACCTTCGCCTGTTGACCAATCGTCTGATGATGAAGTAAGAATTTAATATTTTTTGTATTTCAAAATTTTTCTTTTCTATTATTTATTTTGAAACCTGTCAATTAATTGTTGTTCGTATATCAGTATGACATGCCTGAACAATATGTTGAACCACCTTTACATCACCAACAACGTACTGATAGGCCCTTTTTGGACTTCCTTTACTCACAAAATCAGACGCCTGGTTATGGAAATTGGGACCAAAAAATGCAACCTTCATCATTGTCTCATTAGGTTCCCACAACATATGGTTCTTTCCCACCGCCGTCTACCTTTGATGTGAGTCCATCTCATATGTATGATGGTTCCTCCGTACCAAAATTTTCCAACTTTGGTGGTGCTCCATCATAAATGTCTGGGACATCTACAAGGACTCCACCATTAGCATACTAAGGGTCTTCCTCTTGACAACAATAGTATCGACCATAAATGTCATTTCATGGCTCTAAAAAAGCTTCTCAATCCGTAGAAGTTGAAGAAACTGATGACGAAAGTGAATCTCCCCCTCCTCTTCCACCACAACCTAAAAGACGACCTTGACGACCAACATGACGGCTAACTTGTGGCACACGCGACCATTGCTGATGAATATAATTGTATAATAAAATAATTCACTTATAGGGCCTTCATGTTCTTTTATTTAATTCTATAAATTTTACCACTTCAAATCTACGTATGAAATGCAATTATTATTTTTTTGATATCACTCAATAATTGATCTATGATGATTATAAATACCACGCCCATGCCGCTCTATCAATTGCATAAATTCAACTCTAAAAAACTATCATTCATTTCCATCTCCTTTGCCCATTGCAACATCATTCACAACCCATACATGGATAATTTCTCCACTGAAATGTTTGGCATCATCGAATCTTAGGATTTCACAAATTCTTACATTGTGGCCTTATTTGCAAACAACGAAATGAAACTATATGATGACGGGTCAAGTTCATATATGATAGTCCTCAACTATTTCACAATCCATACAACTGCACATACAACGTGATAAAACAAAAAGTCTACGCAACCATTCCCCACCAATCAAACAAATCCATAAACAACCTCTACTTCAGACGACCCACTGTGACTTTTGAAGGACATATTATGAGGCATTTGAATTGAAGACCGATGAAGATGTTTTCGAAATGTTGCAATGTAAGTGTGCTTTCCCATTAAACACAATCATTGAGTTGTATGTGACATTTATAAGATCTACTAAATGAATTGTCTTTTTTTAACTCCAAACACCCCATCCTCATCCTCGAACTCCCTACTAATTTCACCAACAATTATTTGTTATTATGGACCTCTAAGAGGTGTTAGGATCACAAGAAAGTAGTTATGGTTTCAGTCTTGAATTCAATTCGGATGCCAAAAAACCTTCTCAATTAGACATGATTGGACCTACAATCAATTATTAGAAACCATAACAGAATTAGCAGAGTGTGGTGACCATAAAATTTTCAAACAAATTAACTATTGTTGCCCTACAACAATACGCAACAGACTTGTGCACGATACCGCAAAAATCAAATGTGACCACCATGTATCTCAGATGACTCATCGTTGGAATCATGTTCGAAGTCTAGAGCGATTCGTGAAACATCCCCACATTTCATCCAAACTAGAGATATTCGACCACCAACACCTACCGAACAATATGAAGATATCAATTCTGGATGATATGTGGATGGATGCGGGAATACAAAATATAGATGGTTGCCCTAATTTATTTCCTCAATTATATTTAGTCACTACAATTTGGCTTACTTTCTTTGTTTATGATTTCAAGCAGTGTGGTGTAATTTCATTATGTCTTTGTTTAACCTTTTTAGTGTTGAAGTAAACAGAATGATTTGTGTAAAATTATTTTGCTAGCTTTCATAAGTAACCAAATTATAAATTGTTAAGAAAAATGACTTGTAAACAATTACCAAGTCCAGTAATCAATTAACAAGTGGTTTTGCTGACAAAAAAATCACCCTATTATCGATTACAAGATACTTGTAATCAATTAACAGCGGCATTTGGCAAATTACAAATATTGGTAATCGATTACAAAGGCATGTAATCGATTAACACATGGTTGATAGCAAATAAACTCACGCTATAATCGATTATATGTACCTTGTAATCAATTAACAATGGCATTTGTCAAATTACAATTTTACGTAATCGATAACATAACGATTGTAGTCGATTATTGAAACCCTGTAATCGATTACCCAAACCCTATAATCGGTTACAGGTCATCTTGCACTATAAAATGGAAGTTTTCTCTCTCTTGGCTGCGTGAAACCCTCATCCCAATTGTGTGCCACTGTCCTGCACTTTCACATCCACGAATCTGGGTAAATTCTTAACCAAATTGCATCTCATTTGTTCTAAACTTTGTAATTTTCAATTCTCTACCCAACCCACCAGTTGAATCATTGAAAATCATCTTCAAATGGCATAATCATCTAAAAGACACAAGGCTTCTACCAATGTCCGCCACTGCTGTGATGCCGTCGTGATGCCATCGAAAACCAGAGCGATGAAACCATCCCCCCTCCTCGTCCACAAATTCTGTTTTCATCAAATGCATAATACAAAAGGTATTCTTCCAAATTTTGCAACTAAGACATCGTTGAACCAAGATACCTAGATGTTGCCTTTTTTAATGACAAAAACTTTGAGTCCTATGATGTCTTGAATAATTTGGGTTTATAGTCATTCCTTACTATTGCTGAAGTTTATTATCCAGAATTAGTTCGTGTCTTTTATTCCAATTTGCGCATTACTGATAATGGAGTTATACATAGTGAAGTGAAAAAAGTAGCAATTCAAATAGATCCAGATTTCTTTTTTGGTATGACTAATTTGGGGAGTCACGGTGTGTGCTTTAAGGGGAGTATGGTAGATGAATGGAAAGTTGATTATCCAAGTAATGATGCCAAAATAATGATGTGGAATGATCATGCAGATATAGGTGGTAGAATACTTGCGAGCCAAATGAAAGTAGAATCACGTATATTGCATTACATTATTTGTTGTTGTTTGTTGTCCCGTTGTACTAATCTAGTACATGCCAATGAGGAAGACATCATATTAATGTAGGCTCTCTTGACGGGAACAAAGATTAATTGGGCTCATCTTGTTAGGAACCGCATGAAACGGGCCTTACGGGACAATGCCCCTCTACCATATCTATACCTCATTACTAACATATTTGATCAATTTGAGGTTCCTATTGAAGATGAACCTTATGAGAAGCACAACATAAGGAATTACCAAATTGGTGTTGAAGTCATTCATTCATTTGGTTTTTTCAAAAACCAAAATGATCAGTAGGTGCATAAGTGTGACATTGCTCATCAACCTATTCATGATGGGCGAACATCGTCCCCACAACCTCACCCTGTTCAAGACTGTCGCAACCAGAATCGCGATGAGACGACGAACCAAAAAAGAAAACGGTTTTAAAAAGAGATTTGGGAGTCACCACCATAGTTATTCTGGAAAACTATGGAAAACCATAAAAATAAAATAAGTCTGCGAAAAACCAGATTTTAGATCCGGGAGTCGGTTACGCGTAGGGAAGGTGTTAGCACCCTATAGCACCCTCCGAGGGTGGTACCTTTAATTAAAAATGCAAAGTTGATGTGGTTTTCAAAATGTTATTTTTCCCCAAAAATAATGAGACAAAAAATGCTAAAAAGAAACAAAAATATTTTTTAATTTTTTGGAGGTGAACCTGACAAGGACTAGCCTTGCTCCTACGTATTTCACAATGCAAAATCAAGGATCACGTAGTTCTTAAAAAGATTTTGTTTAAAAAAGTTTATGTTTTTATATTTTGAAAATTTACATTTTTTTGGTATTTTTGAATTACTTGAAAATATGTGTCACACGACGCGAGCGGTCAGACATACACTAAAGGGAAAGAAAATTATTTTAGCATTTTGAATTTTTGTTTTTTAGAGAAAGGGAAAGAAATAAAATAAAAAGATGAAATTTAATTAAGAAGGATAAAAGTGAGAAACAAAATGTGAGGGTGCACGCGTAATTAGTGGGGTGCACGAAGCAAGTGAGGTGTATTTATTAAGAGGTGGGTGCAGCGAGTAAAATATAAACAGGCCCAAAATAGGAATAAAAGGTGTGTGCAGGGGTGCGGGATTAATAAACATCAGGGGTACTCGTAGCATAAAAAGAAAACAGGCCCTAAACAAACAACAAACAAATATGTGTGGGGTTAACAGAGTATGGAGGTGTCCGAAGTAAAACAAATTCGGCCCCAAGGAGCAAAAAAGACAAATGAATTTGGAGTGTGAAGAATAAAACCAGTGGTGCAAAGAGTACGAATGGCCCAGTTCGAAAATTCAAAAGATGGAGGTGTGATAAGTGGCATTGGGGGTGCAAGAACCATTCCAATCCAAGTGTTAATCTCCTTCACGTGCAGAAAACCCAACATGCGGTGTTCATCTTCTGCAGAAACCTCCAGGGGTTTCTTCTTCTCCATATACTCGGACCACAACAACATCACCCTCAATTCACTTTCTCACTCAACCAAGGACCCTATCACTCTCACTCGTGTCTTCCCACCAGAACACCACCTCTATCACATGGTAGGCCATGACCTGCGTCGACAATGGCGGCCACCATTGAAGGTCACGACCTTGCAAGCTTCCCGATCCGCTAGAGCCACCGCGACGAAGCCAATCGCTACCAGAAGCATCGTCGGCCTCCGCTGCACTCCAAGCCTCTCATTCTTCATCTCGCGCGAGTCACCAAGGTTTGGAATCTGCATCACCGAGCCCCACCATAGCGCCCCCAACCGTGATTGGAGCTACCATCTCTCAGCCCATTCTTCTCTGCTTTAAATGAATGTGTGTGATTGGGGAAGATGAAGATGATTATGGGTTGTTTCCGTGTTTTTGGTATGGTGTTCGTGTTGAGTGCGGCGTGAAGGAGATGATTGAAGGTGAGATGAAGGATAATGGGTTTTGTTTTGTATTTATATACAGGGGAATGGTGTTGATGTGGGTGAACAAAGACGTAGATGAAAAAATGCAGGGGTTGAAGATGAAGGTTGGTGATGATGGAAACCGATGGTTGGGATTTGAAGGTGCTGGAGTTTGGGAAATGAATTAAGTCGAATGAAGGTATATTGGTTGGTGTGTGAAGGCTTTGTTAATGTATGATAAAAACGAAATATGGAGAAGGAGAAGATTAGAGTGGGTATGTTGATTGTATGAGAACGGGATGAGTGTACGATGATGCCAATGTTGTTTTTCTTATCAAAGTTATGTTGTGACAGATGAAATTGACAGTTAATGCATATTTGCTTTCCACCATTAAGTGGATAGAACCAATACCATGAATCAACAAGAAATCAAGCATGGCAAGCACAACACAACATCATGCATTTAAAGACTAGACACAGTTTCACATCCACCCAAACGTTCAAGGTGCTTACCTATTGTAGTCTCTTTATCTTATTTTGGCTCCCTCCTTGACTAAGTGGGTTCCTTTGCTACCATCGTTCTCTCCGTTTCTCTCCTCTCCTTGTTGCCTTTCCCGTGTTCTGTTCCCCTTTGGTGATGATGTTTTCGAGGTCTCCCCCTTTTGTTGCTTTGGCCGCCCCTCTGTGATCCCTCTTTTTTCTGTAATCCCCCTCTATTTGAAGTCTATCCAGAGTGCATATGAATCCTCAAAGAGAAATGATACAATGACACTTTTTTCTTACCACTTCTCTTACCACCTGATGTGGCGTGAGATATGTAATTTTTATTTTTTTTAATTTAATTGAAAAATGAAATGACAATGCAGAAGGTTAGAGTATTCACTCGCGCGTGTTGGACACCTACCATTCACCACAGAACCCTCCTCTCTTTTCATTTTGATTTTTCAAAAAACCTCTCTCCTTTAAACCAAGTCTTCCCCAAACCTCCCTAGAAAACCCTCTCCGCACACACATATCCTCCACTGTGAAAATTCATCACAGACCCCTCTCTCCTTTGAATGTTGAAACCCCAAACCCATTTTTGTTCTTCGAAAAACCCTATCCCATTTTAATCTTTAAACCCCAAATCCCTTTCACTTCATCACAAAAACCCTTTCCCCAAACCCCTTTCTACCATTTTATTTTTGAAATCTCCCATACCTTCAATCTCTCTCTGTTTCGTTTAATTTCGTTTTGTGCTTTGTTGTCTCTGCGTTGTTGAATGCATCATTCCACCATACAAACAAGAATGCAATCTTTGCAGAATGGCGGGATTCACGTTTTTCGATGGCTCCATTACACGCTGTATTAACCTCCCCTTTTCTCTGCATTGCCATCTCGTAGTAATTTCCATCACCACAATTGGTTGTCGTGTTTGATTCTGTCCTAGTTTACCATTTTGTTGCAACCGTATGAAGGATTAAAGCACTCGTGTCGATGTGTGGTGTCAGAGAAATTGAGATTCATACAAACACGAAACAATATGTGTTATCTCCTTTCCCCTCCCCCTCCACACCGTTATCTCCTTTCACCACACAAGAATTGCGAAACCGTCGGACCTGGAGGCGAATCCGAGCTGCAAGAAGAGCGATTTTGGAACCTACTCGTTGCCCTGATTTTGCTGTCGTTGGTGAGAAGGTTCAATGTTTCTCCCTTTTCAACTAGTTTTTTTGCACACTTTGTTTCTATAGGTTGTTTATTGTTTTGTGCAATTGTTTATTGTTTTTTGTAAATGACATTCCAATTTGAGCCCACCATATAGTGATGATCGCAAAGAAGTTGTTCATTTTGTGGTTTAAGAAGTTTTCGAATATGATTTTTGTGTTAATAGCTGCAATCAGTGTACTCAAATATTATTTCAATATGATGAGGCTCCTCCGTCATGGTACTCGCCGGAAAAGCTCTCCAATCGACGTTCCACCGATTGAATCTCGCGGAGGGCGAGAGAAGCGCAACATAATGGTTCGTGTATGGTGTTTAAGCTCGAATCTCACTGGTTTGGGAACCCTAGGAGGATAAATCCTCATCTAAGGTGAAAGGTTTGAGCAGAGACGAAAATGGGAGTATTCTCAACCAGATTTATCATTCATCTAAGCTGATTACAAAGAAATGGCCTGCACCTTTTATAGATGAAGGGCAGCTGAAAAAAACGGAAAAGGAAGAAAGGAAAACACCATTCTAATAATACCCTAACAACGAGAAAGAGTGAAAAATCCTAACGGTGTTGTGAACCAAGTGTGGATCGAGAACCCTAACTAATGGTGTGGAATGCGTGAAACGATTGAGAACCCTAGCGAATAAAGGCTCTCGAAGATGCAAAAGGTAGGAACGTGTGATGCTGAAGTGAGGTGGAAAACGTGATGGTGTTTACAAGACGCGGAAACCGTAAAAGGGGTTGGCCTTCGTAAAGGAGGAAGGCAGCTAGGGCTGCACGTTGGGTGTGTTGGTGACAAAGGGTTGCTGTGCGTGAGAACCCTAGCAGATCACTTGTGTGGCTTGCGTCCCTTCAATCAACACATGGGTTGGACTTCATTTGATGGCCCGAAGTACACGTGCTGGCTATGCTGAAACATTGGAGGTGTACGAAGAAACCCTAGCAACAACTCTCAACGCATGAAATGCTATGGGGCCTTGCTGCAGACGTTGAAGGAGGTGCTGAAGGAATTGGGCTGGAAGCCCAATACGTGCTAGCAGAACACTTAATGAGCTTCTCGCACAAGCACGCGTAAGTAGAATATAGGAGAAGCTTTTAATGTTGGCCGCAGATGGATGACCATGCGTGGTGTGTAGAAAGCAAGAATTAGAGAGAACTGAGCTGCACGCGAGGCCCATTCAGGAGATGTTGCACACGTGTATGAATGGCTTAGTGTTGAGAAGAATTGGGCCGCAGGCCCAATGCCAATACTTCAAGAATTGGCAGCTTGGAAATAAGAGGCTGCAATTAGCAAAATAAGGTCAATTAAAACAATATTTATTTAATTGAAAATAGAGAAAGTAAAAGAAATTAAAAAGGAATGGGCCTTGGCGTTGACCCAATGCTATAAGCCTTATTGGGGTCACATCATCCCCTCCCCCTTGAAGAGGATCTGTCCTCAGATCTAGAGGGTTATTAAAGGCCCACAACAACGAAAGTTAGAGTTCCACCAGGATCAAAAACAAATCTGTAGTAGTCATCAAATAAAATGGAATTAAAATTATAATGACCATGCAGTATAGGTGATTGGAGAAATTGTGAAAATGGGCTTGTAAAGATTGAGAAAGATGGTATTAGGCCCACTTCACAAAAGAAATGTTTTACACTTTGACTAAGATGATTTTTGAAAAGAATTTTAGAGTCAACGTGTGTTTTTACAGAAGAAGTTGAGGAGGATGAAATAAGGGAATGAGATTGAGAACAAAATGTTTGAGAAAGAAACAAAACAAAAGATTTAATGACAAAGTGAATAGAGTTTAAAGATGGAAGAACTTCTTTTGAAAATTGGAACCTAATGGAAGGGATTAGTGAAAGATTTAACACCAAATCCTTAACAATGAGTTCCTTTTTTGCATTTGAAATGATCTTTAACTCTACCATCTGTGATTATATTTCAAGATTACTCTCTTGTGTTATTTTCTCTCTTTCTTCTAATTCTTTTCTCTCATTCTATTCTTTTGCTTTTCTTAGACTCTCCTCTTTAACCTTTTCTTCTTCCTCTCTTTTTTTCTGCTCTTTTATCTCCTTTTCCTCTTGTTCTCTTTTAGCACAAAGCTTCTCAAGCTCTTCTTTTTTTCGCTTTTTTTCAATCTCTCGAAGCTTTTGATGTTTAGCTTGCTTTCTCTTGTATTTTTCTCTCTTTCTTTGTGCACTCAAGAGCAAGTCTAAATTGTGCTTAAAATCTTTTTCTAGTCTAGAAAACTTAGCAATATTTTGGATGAATGCATCCCCAATGTCAATGAAGTCTTCTATCCTAGTTTGTTGTGCTTTAGTGATCCTAAATGAAGGGGGAATTAAATGTTTCCACATGCATGTTTTTAGTTCATAAAATGTATTGATGCATGATGTTCTCCCCTTTTTCACTCTATATTGCCTCTCTTGCCACCAATCAAATGCACGTCCTACAAACCTAGATGTAACATGCCTAAGAATGTCTACATGACTATATTTACTAAACAAAGGTTGCACCAATTTCTCAGTATCCCACATCCAATCTCTAAATGATATTGGTCCTATATCTTCCCCGAAGAATGGAATGTCACTATGAATGGTATGATGCAACTCATGACTAGTATGCCTATCTAAATGCACACTACTATGCCTATCTACATGCATACGGCTAGAAGAAAAACTCATTTTCAAACAGTTTTAGGAAAACAATTTTGTCCCAACAAATTTTTTTACAAAGAAACTTGAAGAATTTCTAAAGAGAAAATAATGGAAAAGATTTCTAGAGATACTCCCAGGAAAGGGAGGTGAGTCACATGGACAAGCTTAGGAACCAAGCCTTTCCTAGCCAGAGATCTCTAAATTTCTTTCACAAAATTTCTCAAGCAAAATTCAAAGCAAAACAGATTGAATGAAAAACAATTTGACAAAGTGTATGAAGAGAGTGAAAACTTATAGACCAAAGGAAGGTCAACTAGGTGTTAAACACATTGCACCTAGATATCACGGTGACCTAAAATATAAATGGCAAACACACAAATCACACAAAACCTGGACATTGAAAGCATAAAAATGTAAAACATAAAGGCAGAAAACATAAACTAGACGAAAAAACCAAAGTGAAGATACAAGTGGCCTTTGGAACCCCTTGAACCTCACACTAAACACGCTAAAACTATTACAATTAAATGCTAAGGATGAGATTGCTCTAAAGCATTTTCCCACCCAAGCCAAATGAACAAAAACAACAACTGAAAAAGAAATAATACACAAAGGCCGTGATATGAAAACAGAAATACACAAAAAATAAGAAAAACACTATGATGTCTCTCTCAAGCTCTTGGCCAGTGTTGGAATGTGTCTCAGCTCACACCTATGAATCTCTCGTTGTGCACTCCTTCCAACATCATGTGGTGCTCTCAAGTCCCACTCACTCCAGTGTTCCCTCGGCAATGTACCTCCCAACAGGTTCACTCACCACTCCACCTTCAAGAAGAAGCTTTACCTACAAGGGCTGCCAAACAAAGAGATTGTCCAGAGCAAAGAAAACCAGAAAAGAAGTGTTGCCACTTAAGAAGATCAATTCAGAAAATCAATAAAAGTTCAAAGTGAAAACTGGACTACATGAAGTGACGGATTATATAGACAAACTCAAAGAATAACCAATAAAGATAAGCAACAAACAAGCTATGAAAGAAAGGAGGTACACAAAAGAGAACCTAAGGAATGTAGCTAGATTAAGATGAACAAAACCAAAATCAAACAAAGACTCAAAATAAGTTGAATCACGAGCATATGCAATTGATATCGAAAAGAGCATTATTCATTTTGGAAATTGTCAAGTCAACTTGTATTTTGCTGAATCAAATAATGTGTTCAAATTCAATCAAGACTGAATCATTCTCTTGCAGATGATTTTTCTCATTATGATCTTTTTCACTTTCTTTCTTTCCCTTTAATTCTCAAAGATTTTAACAACAGCTCACAATAGTGTCAATGTGCTACTGCCAATTCAGTGATCAAATGCATATAACATAGTTCAAAGTTGATTCAACTTAAAAGACATACAAGAAATGAATCAATCAGCCAATGGATATAGCGCAGCAGTATGTAGCAGTATTGACACAAATTGAATCAGACTAGTTAGAACACCATTGGACGAACACACTAGACAAGAAGAAACTCTCGGACAGTGCAGAATAATGATCAGTATGCAGCAGATTTAAAGCAAGCATCAACATAGATCTCAAAAGTTGCAGCAGTTTATGTCATTTGACACTCTCAAAAGATGAACATGTGTGATCCAAGAAACTAGCAGCAAATCAAAGCAAATGAAGGCCAGCACAAACAGGGCAGATATATGAATCTGCAGTGACATGATGAGGACACACTCTAGGCTAATCACAAATTAATAAAAGAAATTGTGATATAGCAAACAGAATCGACCAAAACAGATTTAATCTCAAACTGAAATACTCGTTCAAATAATGACATCACATAGCAAATGAGCCAAGAAATTTGCAATTAACAACGTCAAACTGAAATACTTGGTCAAACACATATCAGCTGAGGATTGGGAAACAGAAATGGCCACAACGTCTGTACTCAACAACAAAGGCCAAAGAGGATGCAACAAAAGTAATATGGCATAACAATCTGTAGATTTAGACGATAGGCATAATAACAGTCAATGCAGAATGCATCATATCAACATGAACTCAATCAAATAGACTAGTCTAGCAACAACAATTGAGCATATAACCAAGGTTTAATCATATATGAAGGAATACAAGACTGCACTAAACAAGGTATTGATAATGCCTATGCCTTCACGGACCAAGCTTGCGTTCCACACATAGATTCAGATATGAATCAGATTACACTGTGATGGAAGGCGCATTAAAATGCTTCGGTCACAACAATCCTTGGCCAACAGGTTCAAAGTGCAGAACAACAACACAACTCAAAAGCATAGATATCAATTGACAACTCTGACAAACACAAACTCAGCACGATTTAAACACGAAACAGTGAAAAACTGAAGCACTGCAGAATATTACTATTCATCTAGTAGCAATAGGTGAACTCCACAATGCACTAGAACATAAACTAAGCATGTGATAGACAAAACATGGACTGAAACAAAGACAAAAACAATGACAATACCCAAATTAGGCACACATCTATGGAATCATTGACATAGAAAACGAACTAACAAAACCTAAGACAAAAACACGAGATTATAAAATTTAAAGCTAGGTAATCAAAATTGAAATTAAAACCTAACAGACATACATTAAGCGGTAGATTGAGAGAGCTAAACATTTCAACAACACAGTTATTGATTCAAGGCAATCTGAACAATAATAATGAATCAATTTCAGCACAAAAACACATCACAGAGCACAAGATCAACACCAGAGAAGCAAAAATGACTCAAACGAATATAGAACAAGACAAAATCGAACATATAAAGAGAAAAATAGTAGAGAGAGTGCTCAAATACTTAGCTTTGAAGATAGCCGAGAATCGAGTGGCTCTAAATACCACTTGATGAGGCTCCTCCGTCGCGGTACTCACCGGAAAAGCTCTCCAGTCGGTCTTCCACCGATTGAATCTCGGGGAGGGCGAAAGAAGCGCAGCGGAATGGTTCGTGTATGGTGTTTAAGCTCGAATTGGGAACCCTAGGAGGATAAATCCTCATCTAAGGTGAAAGGTTTGAGCAGAGACGAAAATGGGAGTATTCTCAACCAGATTTATCATTCATCTAAGCTGATTACAAAGAAATGGCCTGCACCTTTTATAGAAATTAAAAAGGAATGGGCCTAGGCGTTGGCCCAATGCTATAAGCCTTATTGGGGTCACATCACAATAGTATTTGTATTCATTGTTTTCAATAAATATCTATTTTGGTTATTGAAACTTTATATTTGAATACAGGTGTGCATTTATGTATGTTGGAGAATTATTACCATTAAATGAATGATTTGATTTATATTTATTTTTGTGAAGTGAAGATTTGATTTGGGAATGATGAGTGATGCTAGTGAAGATGATGGTTCTACAACTGAGACGAAGGTATGACTTTGGAAATAGTTATATAAGCTTGTTCAATATATTTATTAAATAATGACTTTATGTAGTTATTTCATGGTGGATGCAGATTTATTTCAGACATTCATGTCGGACGCAATATGTTGGTTCTTTGAATAAGAGCTTAACACCAAAACTAATTATTTGTCTAGAAAAAACACCATTTGCTTGGATGCCGAAGTTGAAAGAGTCTATGAAGATAAGTAGAAATCTTCTGAATGAGTTGGTTAATATCTGGGTTGAGAGGAGAGGTGGTTTTCGCCTTAGTAAAGAAATTGTTAGATTTTCTTTATTAGATGTATGCTTAGGTTTAGGGTTGAAGGTTGTTGGAACTAAAATTTATTTGAATGAGGGTTTTCTTCATAGTGAGTGTAGGAAACACTTTGATGATGAAAATGTTGATGTCAAAATGGTTTATGAATTCTTATTGCAACATCATGGAGATTTAAGTGTAGTTGATTTTTGTAGATTGTATGTTTTGATATGCATATGTGAGTTTCTATTGTTTAGTTGCAGTGGTAGAATTTTTCCAATATTGTTCAACATTGTGGATGACTTTGGAAGTCTTGGAAAATATAATTGGGTAGTCTTGTGTATGAGTATTTGGTTGGGAGTCTATGTACTACTTCATTATTGTTGAGCGACGAAGGAAATGCAAAATACTTTCATGTGGATGGTTGTGTTTATTTGTTACAAGTATAATAAATTAATCGTAAATTTCTTGTTTTATTAATTATGATTCTGAATTATTAGTTAAGGCTGTTAAAATTTTGTTACAATTATGGGCTTTTGAGCATTTGTTGACTTGGAAGAGAAAGGGAGGAACTCCCACTAGCCGATTCCCACGAATATTGCATTGGATGGATGTTAAAGTAGGGGATTCCGTAGTTAGTAGTAGTTTGAAGAAGAAAGCAGTTAGTTTGATCTTTGTTTATAATTTATAATTTTATTGTGTTTATTAGTGCATCAATTTATTCAATGATTTAGTTTTAGTTGTTGGTTTATGTTGTTAATGATGGCAGGTTTTGCATGATGTTGTCGTGTCAGAAGAAGAGCTTAAACATGTAGTTGTTCAAGAAGTTTTTCATGAATATGGGTGTGGATTTGGCAAAATTCAAAGGACAAATGAAGGAGGGTGTTCTTTACAAGAGAAGGAAGAGCTTATGCGTGAAATTTTAGAACAAGAAGCGGCTATTTAGGAACTTAAGAAATCAATTCATAATCTAAAAACAAAGATGAGGGAGAGGAGGAAACAACCGCCTAACGAATATGATCCATGTTATGAAAAAATGGTTCTGCTACTCAGACACATCATAATAGTTTTGATTTGAGTGGCAATTCTGTTGATGAAGATGATGAAGTTCATAAAAGCAATGACATGTGTGACGAAATGGAGGAAAGAAATATGTATGCGCGAATGAAGCATCAACCACGCACACGTTACAAAAGTCGTTCTATTCGAACTCCGTATGCGAGTTATGGGATAAGGAGGTTGATGAAATAGTTAGAAATTATAATTATGTGTGAAATATTTTGAATTAGAAGTACTTTATGACCTTATATATGAACAATGTTCTTTAAAAAAATGGTATATGTTGTAATTGGTATTGACAGGTTCATACTATATGACAATTTAATTTGTTTGTGTTCACTTTCAGTATAGATATGTGTGGGACAATTGCTGGTCGACTCAAACTATAGAAATCTGTTATAATGTATTTTTCCAAAATGTCTTTCATGGGTTACACTTTACATGGGCGTGAGTTTCAAGTTCATTTTGAATATAGTCCACCATACTTTTTTGTCAATTATAATCAATACATTTTTTAAAACAAATAAAACATTGTGTGTCTTAAAAAGGGGGAACAAAGTGGGGTCCAGCAAGGCCTTGAAATAATAATTTTATTAAAATATGTTATAACATATTTGTCCAAAAACTCTGTGCTGGGTTACACCTTACATGTGCTTGGGTGTGAAGTTAATTTTCAATAAAGATCACCTATTATTTTCGTCAATTATAACCAATACATTTATTAACACAAATTAAATATTGTCTGTCTTAAAAGGGGGGAACAAAGTGGGGTCTAGCAAGGCCCTGGGATAATAATTGCACCACTTAAATTATTAAAATATGTTATAAAATATTTGTCCAAAAACTCTGTGGTGGGTTAAAGTATACATGTGCTTGGGTGTCAACTTGATTTTCATTAAGGTCCACCAATCTTTTTTGTCAATTATAAGCAATACATTTATTAAAACAAATTAAATATTGTGTGTCTTCAAATAGGGGAACAAAGTGGGGTCCAACAAGGCCCTGAGATAATAATTAGACCACTTCAATTATTAAAATATGTTATACCATATTTGTCCAAAAATTGTTTCCTGGGTTACACTTTATATGTGTTTGAGTTGCATGTTAGATTTGAAAAAGGTCCACCAATCTTTTTTGTCAATTATAACAAATACACTTATTAAAACAAATTAAACATTGTGTGTCTTAAAAGGGGGGAACATAGTGGGGTCCAACAAGGCCTTGGGATAATTATTTTATTAAAATATGTTACAACATATTTGTCCAAAAACTCTCTCATGGGTTACTTTTTACATGTGTTTGGGTTGCACGTTAGATTTCAATAAGGTCCACCAATCTTTTTTGTCAATTATAACCAATACATTTATTAAAACAAATTAAATATTGTGTGTCTTCAAATGGGAGAACAAAGTGGGGTCTAGCAAGGCCCTGGGATAATAATTGGAGCACTTCAATTATTAAAGTATCTTATAACATATTTGTCCAAAAACTGTTTTCTGGGTTACACTTTACACGTGTTTGGGTTGCATCTTAGATTTCAATAAGGTCCACCAATCTTTTTTGTCAATTATAACCAATACATTTATTAAAACAAATTAAACATTGTGTGTCTTAAAAGGGGGAACATAGTGGGGTCCAGCAAGGCCCTGAGATAATTATTTTATTAAAATATGTTACAACATATTTGTCCAAAAACTCTCTGCTAGGTTACTTTTTATATGTGTTTGGGATGCACGTTAGATTTCAATAAGGTCCACCAATCTTTTTTGTAAATTATAACCAATACATTTATTAAAACAAATTAATTATTGTGTGTCTTCAAAGGGGGGAACAAAGTGGGGTCCAATAAGGCCCTTTTTTGGGTTGCGTGTTAGATTTCAATAAGGTCCACCAATCTTTTTTATCAATTATAACCAATACATTTATTAAAACAAATTAAACATTGTGTGTCTTAAAAGGGGGGAACATAGTGGGGTCCAGCAAGGCCTTGGGATAATAATTAGACCACTTCAATTATTTAAATATGTTATAACCTATTTGTCCAAACACTATGTGTTGGGTTATAGTTTACATGTGCTTGGGTAGCATGTTAGATGTATGACCCGTGAAAATTAATTAATTAATTAATAAATGCGGATAGAAAGAACCTTTATGGCATTAATTATTGTTTGATGTGACGTGGAAAAGTACACTACAAGAAAGTTATGTATTAGCGAGGGAATAATCCCTAGCGAGAAATTACCGAAGACATTATGGCGTAGCTAAAATATAGGTAGCTAAGTAGCTAGAGAACCACTTTGTCGCTAATCCCTAGCTAATACTTAGCTAATCCCTAGCAAACTAGTTGTAGCTAATCCCTAACTAATCCCTAGCAAAATAATTGTAGCTAATCCCTAGCTAATCCCTAGCAAAGGTATTGTTGCTAATCCCTAGCTAATCCTTAGCAAACAGGTTGTACCTAATCCCTAGATAATCCCTAGGAAATAAGTTGTAGCTAATCCCTAGCAAACTGTTTGTAGCTATTCCCTAGCTAATCCCTAGCAAAGGTATTGTAGCTAATCCCTAGATAATCCTTAGCAAACAGGTTGTAGCTAATCCCTAGCTAATCCCTAGCAAAGTAAGTGTAGCTAATCCCTAGCTAATCCCTAGCAAATAAGTTGTAGCTAATCCCTAGCTAATCCCTAGCAAATAAGTTGTAGCTAATCCCTAGCTAATCCCTAGCAAACTGTTTGTAACTAGTCCCTAGCAAACAGGTTGTAGCTAATCCCTAGCAAACAGGTTGTAGCTAATCCTTAGCTAATCCCTAGAAACAGGTTGTAGCTATTCCCCAGCTAATCCCTAGCAAATAGGTTGTAGCTAATCCCTAGCTAATCCCTCGCGAATTGAATAATTTATCTCTAGCTAATCCCTAGCAAAATCATAGCAAATTGCATCATTCCAAAATATTCCATACTTT
>Ga0214542_1004540_pt1 | contig 27450 bp, 21 predicted proteins | sample CNSS1metaG_FD_160096 | JGI IMG/M metagenome (GOLD analysis project Ga0214542, IMG submission 160096) | Root nodule microbial communities from cowpea collected in UCLA plant growth center, Los Angeles, California, USA - CNSS1 | ecosystem: Host-associated > Plants > Roots > Nodule | place: USA...
TTTGTGCTTTTGGTGATTTATTATTGCTGCTCTTTGATTATTGCTCCTCATAGATTCTTGCAAGTTAGGGGAAATTATATCCGCTGCATTCTCTGGTATATTGTTTGTTGTTGTTTTCCCCATCACTGGGTAACGGGTAGATACTCGTAACCATACTCATTTTCTTACTGTTTCAATATCAATTAATTGATTTTTATAAAATAATAAAAAATTACGGTAAAAGAAACATAATACTATTAAATATTCAATATTAAACGGAGTGTTGTTTCTTCAATATCAAATATTTAAAAATAAATTATATTATAATTATATACATTTCAAATTAGAATACCAAGTAAATTTCATGAGAACCAAAATGTTTATTAAATTTGCAAACATTAATGAAACCTAGTTGATACATTTTTAAAATAGTTTTTAAAAAATATAAAAGGAAAATAAATATTCAAATTAAAAATTATTTCAAATGTCTATTTACTTCAATTTTTTTAAATTCTAGTGAAATCTCTATTTTTATATACTAATAAAAGTTATATATATTACATTATTTGATCAAAATCATATAAAGAACAAAGATTAAACTAATAATAATAAAACTTTAACATAGATATTTCATCTTTGAACTTTAATATATGTTGGATGGTGATAAAAAAAATTCATGGCGATTACATTAAATTATTATATTATAGTAAATAAAATTTATTTATAAAATTATAGTGCTAAAATTATACATTATATAAATAAACAACAAATAAAAATATTAAAAAAAATATCAAATGTGTCTCTTAGAAATAATTTGAGAGACCATTGAATGAAATCACACAAAGGAAAATAAATGTATAATTAAGGATATGATAAGATGAAAATACCTTAGATATCTAAGAAAACTTTTCAAATATCAACTCAGTGGATGATTGATATATAATGAAAATCGTTTTATCAAAATAAAAGAGTTCTTCAGATGAAACAAAAAATAATAATAATAGAATAAAGAAGATAAAGTTTTTATATTACCTAATAAATCAAATGTTTATACTATGGAACACTTAAATTGATAGTGTTAAACATTTCCATGTGAAAAGAAAATATACAATAAATAAAAATATTAAAAAAGAGTAAAAATATTCAAATGTGAGATATAAAAAATATTTAATTGATATACATCATTTGAACATAATTGCATAAAAGTTGGGATAAGACGAAAATTATATTGAAGATAAGAATGAATTTCATGACAAACCAAATACAGTAAACATTCACTTAAGTCCTTATTTTGATCTTGGGAGTTTGATGTGGATTTTATTGAGATGCGGACTTATGAAGTTTTATGAGTCATATTATGATATGGAATATTAAGGATCATTTTATTACAATATTAAATATTATGAGTGTAGTAAATTTGTAGGGATTGTGAAAATATAAGAGATATGAGATATAAGAGATATCTTACCGGATGAACATGTTATTTTATTTTATTCATATGAGTGAGTTGAGAGATTCTCCTTATTTACCGTCAAATCAGTTAAATCAAGCTAAAAGTGTGTTCTTTACCCTTTGTCGCATCCTACATAATGGTTGATCGGTAACCACATGTGAACGAATTGAAAATAGTTGTCAAATAACTTTACGTGATTTTTTTATTTGAAAATAAAGTCACAAAATTATTGATCCGAGAATTTTCCCTTTCCAAATGCGAATTTAGACGGGATGCGGACCTAAATGAGTGCGGACTTAAGCGAATGTTTAGTGTAGTAAGAAGAAATAAAAAATAGAGAGTATATATATATATATGCCTAATTTTTGAAACTTTATTTATTATAAAACTTTGACCATGTTTAAAAATAGTGCATAAGTTATACGTCAAATAATCTACAAAATATTTGATAATACACTAGTGCAGATATGTGATTATAGATCAACATATTAGATTAGTTGTGGCGGAACCGAGCTAATATATAGTGCGGTGGCATTTTTGAAAATAAAACGAGCAATATTAGATCGGTTGTAAGGGGAATCGATCTAATACGTAAATATTAGATCGGTTATGCAAGGGAACCGATCTAATATTGCTTTTTTTAAATTTTTAAAAAAATCAGCATAGTGTATTAGATCAATTATTTTTAGAACCGATCTAATATCTGGGTTTCTGAAACCCGCGAAACCTTTTTCTCCCTTCTTCCTTCTCGCACATCACTCTTCCAAATCACCTTCGTTCTCGCCGCGAGCCCTGCTGACCATCACCACGTCGTTGAGCCCTGAAGACCACCACCGCACCATTCTCGCACCTTCAAACCACCGCCATTCAGGCAATATTGAGAATCACCGAAGGTTCTTCGCTTCCCGTCGTTCACCTCGACGGGAACCTTGATTTTCTTCTTCCTCCCTTGCCTCCTCCACCACGAACCACTGTTGAAGCCGCACATCGAACCTCCGCCATTCTCGCCGCACTGGAGCTTTGTCGTTCATGCCACAATTCGTCGTTCTCGCGCCATGCTCGTGCTCGCGTCGTGCTTGCACCGTCCTCGCTGCCCCGTTAGGGTTCGCCGCAGTTCAATCATCGGTGCTTTGTTCACCACAATGAAAGGTGCTCCGCTCAGTGGAAGCCACTGTCGTTGTCTCTACTTTCGTGAGCCTCCAATTTCTTCTTCGCAGTCTCTTTGGTAAGAAGAAGTTGCATCCTCTTCTTCGTAGCAATTACTCCACCGAGCCATCACTATTGCATTGATAGAGGTTAGTTTGTATGCCTGCTCTTGTTTGTATTTGAAATTGAAATTGAAATTGTTGGCTGGTTTGTTTGAAATTGAGATTGAAACTATTGGTTGCCATTGTTGATTGCTCTTGATCATTTTTATCGCCGTCACAGCAAACTTTATTACAATTGAAATTGTTGGCTGCCCTTGTTTGAATATCAAACTTATATCATGTTTAATATTCTACTATATATAATATAGTATAAAAGGATAATTTGAACGTCAAACTTTTAGACAAGAATATTTTTTGTCTAGAAAGTATTAGATTAGTTTCTAGAATAATATTTTTTGGAGAATGAGAACATATTAGATTACATAAGTACGTAACATGATTACTTCATGTAGTTTGGGTCTATGGAACCTTTTTTTAAACCAAGTTCTCATGCTTTGTAGTAATGGATCGAGGTTGGATGAATGCAATTCGAATCAGTGATGTCTATGAAAATGGCGTTGAAGATTATTTACAATTTGCTCAACGACATGGGACTGCTTTGAATGGAAAATATTATTGTCCCTGTGTTAATTGTTTGAACGGGAGACGACAAGAACTTAAGTTGATACGAGAACATCTTCTATGTGATGGTATCCCAAAGAGTTATACAACGTGGACCTAGCATGGTGAAGTTGTACATATACCAACAGTATCTCAAAGTCAAAAGTTTAATCCACATTGTGAGGATCTCATGGAAGATATGATTGAAGATATTAGACAAGAAAATTTAAGATCAGCACGCGTCTATGATTCATTGAAAGATGATTCAAAAAAAAGGCTATATATCACGGTTGTACGAGTTTCACTCGTTTGTCAGCGACGTTAAGATTATTTAACATTAAAGCCAAAAATGGGTGGACTGATAGAGATAGAAGTTTTACTAAGTTACTAGAATTGTTGCATGTAATGCTCCTAGAGGGTAATACATTGCCAACTCGTCATTATGAGGCGAAAAAGATACTATGTCCCATAGGTATGGAGTACCCAAAAATTCATGCTTATCCTAATGATTGTATTCTTTATAGAAAAGAGTTTGAAACATTCACTAAGTATCCAAAATGTGGAGTATCGCGATACAAAGTTAAGGATGATGATGACAATGAAGATAACATGAAGAAGGGTCCTCCTGCAAAAGTGTTATGGTATCTTCCAATCATACCTCGATTTAAGCGTTTATTTGCCAATGTTGATGATGCTAAAAACCTTCAGTGGCATGTAAATGGAAGAAAAAGTGATGGATTGTTACAGCATGCAGCTGATTCACCCCAATGGAAGAAAATTGATACTCTCTACCCACAGTTTGGGAGTGATCCAAGAAATCTGAGGCTTGGTCTTGCAATTAATGGCATGAATCCTTATGGTAATTTAAGTAGCAAGCATAGTTCATGGCCGATTGTGCTGATCATTTATAACTTGCCTTATTGGTAGGCTATGAAGAGAAAATACATGATGTTATCTATGATGATATATGGACCAAAGCAACCTGGAAATGATATTGATGTTTATCTAACTTCGTTGATAGAAGATCTGAGATTATTATGGGATGAAGGAGTTGAGGTTTTTGATGCATATGGAAAAATGAATTTTAATTTGCGAGCCTTATTATTTTGCACCATTAATGACTTTCCAACTTATGGAAAATTGAGCGGTTATAGTGTGAAAGGACATTTTGCTTGTCCAATATGCGAAGAAAACACAAGTTATCATCAACTAAAACATGGGAGGAAGACTTGTTACATTAGCCATCGAAGATTTTTGAGACGTAATCACCCATATCGTCGATTGAAAAAGGCTTTCAATGGATGCTAGGAGGAAAAAATCCAACCGCCACCCTTAACTGGAGAACAAGTTTATGATCGTGTGTGCCAAGTAAATGTCATTTTTGGGAAAAGACAAAAGAAAGTTGTTGACCGAAGCATTTGGAAGAAAAAATCCATATTCTTTGATCTCCCATATTGGGCCAAATTAGATGTCAAGCATTACATAGATGTCATGCACGTGGAAAACAATGTTTGTGATAGTATAATTGGAACATTGCTAAACATCAAAGGGAAAACAAAGGATGATATTAATTCTCATAAAGATCTAGTTGAGATGGGTCTTCGTTTGGAGTTACAGCCATAAGCGCGCAGTAAACGGACATATTTACCTTCTGCTTGTCATACTCCGTCTAGACTTGAGAAAAGAAGTTTTTATGATAGTCTACGAGGAATGAAAGTACCATTAGGATACTCTTCAAATATTAGAAGTCTTGTGTCAATGGAAGATTTGAAACTTGTTGGTTTAAAATCTCATGCTTGTCATGTTCTCATGCAACAACTTCTCCCAGTGGCTATTCGTGGCATCTTACCTAAAAGTGTTAGACAGGTTATCACTCGTCTTGGCATGTTTTTTAATAGTATTTGTCATAAAGTAATTGAGCCTACCATGTTGGATGACTTGGAAAATGAAGCTATTGTTATCTTGTGTCAAATGGAGATGTATTTTCCTCCTTCATTTTTTGACATCATGGTCCATTTAATAGTACATCTAGTAAGGGAAATTAGAATATGTGGACCAGTGTTTTTAAGATGGATGTACCCAGTTGAGAGATACATGAAAATATTGAAGGGCTATGTGAAGAATCACAGAAGCATCAATTATTGAGAGATATATAGCTGAGGAAGCAATTGAATTTTGTACAAATTATATGTTAGAAACAGAAGTTGTTGGCATTCCACAATCTGGACATGAAGGAAGGAATGAAGGTAAAGGCACGCGTGGTGTAAGGGTGGTTCGAAAATATCAATGTGAAATTCTCCAAGCACATTTGTACGTATTGAATAACACTAATGTCGTTATTCCTTAACCAAGAGGGAAATGAGAAATGGAAGTTGGCTCGTACTAAACAGATTCAAATGAAGGACCTCTAAATCCTCCATCCCTTCCAAGCCAACATGAGAAATGGAAGTTGGCTCGTACTAAACTGGGAGGGAAAATGACATCTAAGAAATCACAAGTTATTGCTGAAAGAATTGTAAGTTAGTAACATATTCTGTCTTGACTAGGTATTCAATTTGTTGAATGAGTAACATGATTGACTGGTAGAGCATAATTCAACATTTTTTTTACAGGATTCTCCTGTAGAGCAAAGTACACAAGGAAGTTTTGTTCCCCAAGGTCGTCAAGAAATATTGACCATTGTTTTAGGTACTGAAGAGCACCCTGGTCATGTACGTACTGTTGGTTATGGTGTGGGTGTGAGACAATACTTTGAAAATTATCAGCGGCAAAACACCACACAGACAACTCCTATCACACCTGAGATGATGGAGCAATTAACTCAAATGATAAAGGCACAAATAGCTGATGAATTAAGGTGTGAATTTGATCAACGATGGCAGTCCATGTCTCAGCAACATAATGTGGAACAAGAAGACGATGAAGAGGAGGTCATAGAGATAGAACTCTCGTACAAGTGTAGGTTGTATGTTGGAGAGGTCCCTTCTCGTTTAGTTGCCATTGAGAGATTGTATCCAGGGGGATCAACCATGCACACTGTGCAAATGTCGGATGATTTGGCTAGAGTGGTAGTTGAAGATATTAAAGATGCCACAAGTGCAGTTCCAGTGCCCACAGAGGAGGTGAAATTAGTAGCAGAGGCACTAGGAACATTCATCTCATGGCCTAAACAATTAGTTAAGGTTGTTGCAACAAAGAAGAAGGTATATTATTTTTCTTATCAAGGAAATAGTTCATAATTTAACACAAACTTTCTAATTAACTTTGCTATTTTATTTTGTAGGTTCATAGCGGGCAAAAGTCCCTAGTTGCATGTGCTTTTAGCCTTGAGGCCCATTTTCAGCCCAAACCCAAGCAAGATTTTAGTCCAATTCATGACCTTGCCAAGGTAGTCGGAGATCTTTTTCAATCACCATTTGACATTCCTTGGGATAAAACAGTGTTCGGTGTTAATAATAGTGATATACCACTATATATTCACATGAACGATGTGTATGAAATTATACAAGGGAGTCGGTGTATGTTTTCCTTGAGCCTCAGCATATACAAAAGTTTGGAAATAAACATATGGAATGTCACACATACATTCAAAACTGGATGGGGAAATCAAAGAAAAGAATATACATGGCACCTTATATTAATGCGTAAGTTCAACTTAGACACTTAAGCTATTAATTAACTAATTCATATCACTAATTCAATTTTTTGTTTAGGTCTCATTGGCAATTGGTAATTATTTGTCCATTGGAGAATATTGTAGTTTGGTTATGCTCATTGCACAAGCTCATACCCTCAGCCATGAAAAATATTCTATAGAGGTATGTGGTAGTGACTTTATAATGTGTTATTTATGCCATCAAATATGTTGTAAAAGACTAGTGCCTTAACTTTGTAGTGCTCTAAATGTGTACAATATGTTGGGTGGTAAATCAACTTCATCTACCCAAAGCTTCAAAGTGATTTCCCCTAAGATATAATTTTTCATTGACTGTATTTTATGTTGTATGATTTGGTCATTTTTTAATATGTTAATTAATATAAATTTCATTATATATTAGTGTAATAAGCAAAAAGGAAGTTTTGAGTGTGGATACTATGTCATGTACTGGATGTGGACCATAGCTCGTGTTGCTATCAAAGATTCTTGGAATGAGGTAAAAAATAAAAAAGAATCCTCTTTGAAGCATGTTATCAAATATTTAACTAATATGTTGTGGATACTAATATGCATTGATTGCTTTGAACTACAGGTTTTTGACAATGCTGAACCATTGGGATCTGAGAAGATTGATGAAGTGAGGACTGAATGGGCCAAGTACTTCTTCCGGTATAAAAATTAGTTGATAGGTTTCCTTTTCCTTGTTGAATAGATGTAGTTAGGAAATATTTTGGTCAAATTCATTGTTGGATTTAAAATGATGTTTAATTCTGTATTGTATAAACTGTTGTGCTACCTGATTATGGTTTTGAATTGAATGCAACAGGTTTCAGGTTTTGGTTAATTGCAAAAACGAAGCAAACCTTTTTAAAAAAGAAATAGGCAATATTAGATCGGTTGAACCGATCTAATATATCACATATTAGATCGGTTAAGGTTACAACCTATCTAATATTGTCTGTTTCTTCTTTAAGTGATCTCAGCTATATTAGATCGGTGTCGTCCATAACCGATCTAATATAGCTTATATGATGTTTCTCTGTGTGGGTATCTTTAGATCGGTTATTTGAAACCGATCTAATATGAAATTATTAGATCGGTTCATTACAACTGATCTAATACGTGAAAGATATATTACATCGGCTAATATTAGATCGGTTCTAGAACCGATCTAATACACGCTCCAGAACCGATGTAATATGACCTTTTTGCACTAGTGAATAGATTAAATCATTATGTAGACATGTCAAAGTGAGCCAACCCATCTCACATGGGTTAGCTCACCACGAGCCGGGTTGAAAATGAGTGAACCCAACCCGACTCACTTTATGGTGAGCCAGAAATTTTCCAACCCGGCTCAACCCATCACGGGTTGGTGGGTTAAGTCGGTTGGCTCATCAACCCACATAAAAAAAATTATTTATGTATTTATTTTTAAGTATTCAAATATTTAAATAATTTTTTAAACAATCCATGAGATGAAAATCACAATAAAATCAAGAACCAATGTTTTCATCATACTCACCACCAATATATGATGAATTGTTTCCAATAAAGTGTACATATAGTCCAAGAAAACATGACTAATATTACATATTTTTTGTCATGTTATTCAACAAAATATAAATAAAAAACTACACATTTTTGTCATACTAATTTAGAAATATTTGTTTATAAGATGGTTGTTTGAGTAATTTACTATAAAGATTATACTTAAAGATGAAAGTATCAACGTATATAACTTGACAATCAAATTAATTAAACATTCCAACTATTCAAATATTATTGAGCAACACTCTAACATTTAAAAATATGAAATTGTGAACCTATATAATTAGAAGTAATAAATAATTATTAAACAAGAATTGTAAAAAAATGTTGGTGGGTTAAGTGAGTTAACCCACCCTCAACTCGACTCAAACCTGTTTAACCCGTGGGTTAAGTGAGCCGAGTTTAGTTCAACCCACTTAGAGAAGTTAAATTTTTCTCAACCCAACCTGGCTCAAACCCGTGGTGAGCCAGGTTAGTTCAGGGGTTGAAACCCATTTTGACATCTCTATCATTATTTTGACATCTCTATCATTATGTAAAAATAGATCATTTATCAATTATAGGAAGAGAAAATATAAAATGTATATATTCATTCGACATGGCCTCAAAGCAAAATGAAAGGTTTAAAATTAATGAGATTTGCTAATAACCATTAGGAAGAATGATGCTATTATTGTTCTTAATTAATTTTATATATAAAAAAATATATTTTCACATTTTTTTTAAAAGCACTAAGTAATTTTTATTAATATAATAACAATACAATTTTTTTTTGGTTGAATTTTGAAAACAGAAAACACATATAAACATTTTTAACTTTTTATATTTATTATTATTATTATTATTGTGTTAATGAAAAGAGTTATTAAGTGATTGAATTAGGAGTTTCTCTTTTTTTTACAGTTGTTTCCAGCAGACATTTTTTGTTGTGAATCGTGATATCTGCTTTTGATTTTTTTTATTTCTAGTGAATAGCAAGAGAGAAGCACTAGTCACCATTAATATACCTACTTTACAGAAGTTTTAAAGTATAGGTTTTCAATTTATGGGAGTGTTCTACACTACCGTAATCCATGAATCACGAGTGTTACCAAACAAAACTCAAATTGAAAAAGCAAATTATTTAATGAAGTTAAAATTGTAAAAAATAACTCATTAAATCAGTGTATTATTTAAATTTTATTAGTATTATTAAAGTAGAAGCTTTAAATGTGATTGCACATGCCACTATGATATGTGTATACGTTTTCTCTAAATAAAAAATGGAAAGAAAAAAGTCACGTAAAATGGGTTTCCAACAATTACTTACTTATCGGAAAAAGGTTTGGAACAATTAGTTACAAATTGACCAATGGTGTATGTGGAAAGTTTCGAGGTATTTTAATTTCTGAAAATGGAGAGAACAAAGATGCGCGTTCTCAAAATTCTTTCCAAACCTGAATTCATTTTTCTTGTCAAACACTTTTTGTTTGATTCTTTTACTTTTTTTAAATGTCTAAATTGAATACGACCCAACATGGGTGTTGTGATTAAGTTTATCAACATCAAACTGTTCATCACCTCCCGAACTTGACAAATTATCTATTGTTGTCGTGCCTTTCTTCTTTCTTACCTTTATCAAAGACGTGACAGGAAAGTTTGTATTTATTTATCAACCGTAAAATTCTATATTTATCGAGCAATTGTGTTTTTTGGTATTATTTTTTTAATGTGAAACTCTCATAGTTTTATTTTTAGAAAATGTTTTAAAAATGTAAAAAAGAAAGAATATTTAAACTATAATTAACCTTAATTTTTAGATGATGTACAATTTATTGGATATACTGGAACATAATAAATAATTATTTAAATATCAAATAATTATTAATAATTCCAAAATATTAATATTGATTATCTTTTTAGTTGATTTTGACTTATATTATTTTTTAATTAAGATTTTTCTAGATTATTTTATTTGTTATTTATAAAAAAAGAAAAAAAGATTCACACCAACTTAATTTATTTTCAGTCGACTACAACTATTTACGCTAATATCAATTAAGATTTTTTTTTTCTGATCAATGCTGACCGAAAATTTCTTTTAATTGAAATTGGTACAATACTAGGTAATGCAGACTAAAATTCTTCCTAATTATGATTAGAAAAAAAAAAAGAAAAAACATCCTACCAAATGTAAATTGAAAAAACCTAATTCATATCCGTAAAAAAATAATCTCCTAAACATTAGTCAAAAACTCCAACGATTATAGACCGACAAATAGCAGTGTGTCAACACCCAATTTCGTCCGATTAAATAAATAATAGAATAAATAATAATAAAAAAGTAAATAAGTTTTTTCTTTGATTTTTTCTTTGTCTAAATAATAATAATAGGATAATAATAATAATAAATAAAAAGAAAAAAAGAAGAGAGAGACTGTTTTTTTTATGTATTTTCTTTTGAGGCTGTGTTTCTATTTTAGCCCAAAATACTCTGTACACCCACACCATTTTTTCTGGCAACTCATGGCAGCCCAAAATTTTATATTCTCACCCCACCATATGCTTTGTCGTTTCTACTCCAGATTAAGAAGTTAGTCTAATAATTAGAAACATAATATGTTCTGATATTTAGAATCATTTACTCTGATTTTGTGCTCTGATTTTATGATACCTCCTTTTCTAGATGAGGAAAATAGTAATATGTTTCTCAAGAATATCTTTTTTCTAATTATAATTAATTTTTGTTGATCACGTTTGATTTTGTGCTTTTTTTACCCGTGTGATTTGATTCCCATAATGTGATAATATTAAGACCAGTTCTTGCCTTCTAAATTTCTTTGTAATCAAGACTGACTTTATTATGAGATTACATTAGATTTATAATGTTGGGTATATAAACCCATCAAGCAAAAGAATAAAGGATTTTTTTATTTTTTTCTTTCGAAATTCTGGAGACCTCTCTCACCCTAAGCACACAATTTCTTTTAACCCTCGCATATAAAAAATCCACTCACCTTCGATCGCCACCCCCATGTGCTTCTTGGTGTTCCAACACAACTATTGTAAATCCGATATTCTATTCAGGTTCATACAAATTAATTTTTGTTGTGTTATGCAGTCTTTCTTGAGTTTTGGTTATGATCTTGGTTGAATTTGATGTTTTCACTATTTCTTTTTAATATGGAAAAAACATTATTGTCATGCATTTTTGAGTTCATTAGCTTTATAATTAATGTTTGTTGATTGCATTGGGTTATGAACGTTGTTGTTGCATGAATAAGTGAGATATCATGTTTTAACATTGTATGAATATGTTGTGCCATATTTTTCATATTAAGTGTTTTAAAACTTTTTTATAATAAAATAATATGTTTAATCCTAAATGTTATTTCCTAATCTTTTATTTATTTATTTATTTTCCTAATGTTTTCATAAATTATGGACATATAATAGTCACGTTTTTTAGTATCATGTCTTATTTCGGAAGTTTTTTTCTTTAAAGGAAGTAATAACAAATAAATAATTTAAATACCCTTTTAACTTCTAACATGTATAAGTGCTCGTGTGACCGCTCGCGTCGTCTTAGTACTTAATACCTTCGTTCTTCTATAAGATTACTAAAACAAATACAAAATTTTCAAATATTAAAAAAGAGTGATATCAACATCTTTGAACAAATTGTTTTTTTTTTCAAAAAGCTTTTTCATAAAGAACTACGTGACCCCGATTCTCCATTGTGAATGGAGATACCTAGGAGCAAAGGAGTAATCCTTGTTGGACCCAAAAAACAAAAAATCATTTTTGTTTCCTTTGTTTTTCTTTGTCATCTTTATTTTTTTTTTATTTTTTTTTTGTAAAATAAACATTTAAAGGAGACCACATCAATTTGTATTTTAATTAAAGGTATCATCTTAGGATGGGCGTTGTAGGGTGCTAACACCTTCCTACACGTAATTAACTCCCGTACCCCAAACTCTATTTTTGTAGACCTTCCTCCTTTTTGTGGTTTTCCATAGTTTCCTATAATAACTATGGTGGCGACTCTAAAACCCTTTTTATATTTTATTTTTGATTCGTCCGTCGCAATTTCGGTTGTAACACAGTGATGGAAAAAAAACACTTCTAACAATTTAAATCATAAAATAACTCATATTAATATTAATAGGAAAAATCTGGCAAATATAAATTAAAAAGTAGTTATTTCAATATTATCTCGACCTTTATTATTCCAATTATACCCTCAACCAAATTCAGTAAAGAAAAATCGAAATAAAATATGTGAATTTGAGAATAGTAAGATTTTCAAATTCTTACATTTTACGTATAATTTGAAATCCTCTAGGGTTATTCTAATAAAATTGTAAATTTAAATTTGTTTATAAATTCCTTACTTAAACAGTATATGTTTTTTGAACGGTTTATCTAATGCCAGGATTACAAAATTGAAGTGCAGATAGATAAATGATTAATGCTAGGAATACAAAGTTGAATTCCAGATAAATGACTCGCTTTTATTAACAAAAAGTAGTCTTGGCTTAAATAACCAATCAATAGATGATTATGTTGTTGTAATATATCATTTTAGTAGTATAAAACTAATAAAATAAGACATCTTATAATAATATTCAAATAAAAAATATATTAATACATTCTTTTAAGAATTCAAAGTATATAAAAATATACCATTTATGTAACAACACCAAACCTACAAAAATATCCCTAATCGAACATACCAATCACTCATATATTCATTGCAATTTCAAAACTCTAACTACGGACTTTTCGTCCTTCAGAAATGCCGCTAAACTTGCATCTTCATCTGCTCACACCAAAATGATGATCATTGCAAAAGAAAAAAACAACACAAGACCACAAAGTGCAAGGGTAAGCTAGTATATAAAAGAGTTATCCTAAGACTATTTAAATCATATCAATTATATTCCATACATGGACAAACTACAGTAATTCATATAATTGAACAAACACAATTGACACTAAACTCAATTATCCGGATACATGAATTTATAATCAGATTTACTGGATACTTGCACTTATTGTGGCCCTAATGCTTTGTAAAGTCATTTCCAATGAGTTTCACCCTACCACACACAAGGTTAATCCATCATTATCTAAGGCTACTATCCTGTCATAGACTAGGACCTCCTCTTACTCTCCCCACATGATCCATTCTACTTTATTTGAGTGTGAATGATCATTAGAGTTTCAGGATGTCACATCACTTGAATCCATATATAGTCCAATGCATACACTAAAATAACTCCACCATAAAATCTAATGAGATCCATGGAATTACATCAAACACATATAATGCTCGTATACATTAACAAACTCATTATCATCACTGTTTCACAACAATAATTTCACCATAATTAATTACTTTCACAATTATATACATCTTTCATCACATTTTCATATTCACATATCAATAATTTCATCTCAATCAATTACAATCTCAAACATATACATACATAAAGTACATTAAAATGATGAAAACCATTTCTCTAACCACAAACTTCAAAATAAAAATTCCTATCGGTCAAAGTGAAGAATCACGTGTCTATGATCAACAATCAAAATGTTAACTCGATCAGATGGTTAATAGAGCGAAAATCTTCATTTACCAAGAGGGCACAGTTCTAAAAAATTGGGTAACACCTGGCGCCAATGAGATAATGAACCACTATCAAACTGGTGCCCGACGGTGAGAGTGTGGCGTTCGACGTCACATGTGTAGTGGTTTCTATTTTAGGTTTCCAAAACTAGTGCCCAACGCCCCACCTAAGCAACCTAGCGCCATGACAATAACAAATTACTAAATGGGGGATTGATCTTAGTTGATTGGTCAAATTGAATACATGTTCTTTTCACTCAATTGAGTTAACAAACAATGGTCAAATGTACCAATTTAAGCTAATTACTTTTATACCAAATTCTCTCCTCAATTCACCAAACAAACAACAACCACAATCATTTCTTTAAAACAATTAAGTAGCAAACCACACATGTAATCATGTCAAAACCTAGTTAAACTAGCTTCCCTTACCAAACCAAGAAACTCATAAGACCTAAACTAGTTACAACTTATAAATAATACAAATGTATCTCAATTAACATGCATTCAACAAAACCCATAAATTTCCATAACACATACACATCAAGACATGTAAAAATTAGGTATTTCTCCCCTCACACTCATAGGGAATAAAATCAACAACTCATGGATCAAAACACTCATTACGTGTAAGACCCGTGAAAATTAATTAATTAATTAATAAATGCGGGTAGAAAGCACCTTTAAGACATTAATTATTGGCTTATGTGACGTGGAAAAGTACTAACTCATGTGCTTTAGAGTACTTTGATTGTGTGAGAGGACTTGGGTTCGAGTCCTATGTATGCCATTTATGTGTTGTTGTTTTATTATTTATTTTTAATAAATATGTATGAGTATGGAATTGGTAATGTAAACTTATAATGATTGGAGTGTATCACCAAATGTGAATTGGCATAGTGGTTGTGCCTTTAATTTTACTAAACTTAGTTTGGAATGAATGTGGAAAGGTAGAGAGAACCTAGCAGAATGGGGGCAGCCAAGAGGAGCACGAGATTGAGAGGGTGAGTGGAGTTTGTTCTTCTCAATTTTTAATCACTGATTCCAAGTTAGGGGAGCTCTTATTGGTGTTTGGTTGATAATTGTATGTTTTCGTACTGCTGTGATATGCATAAAATTCTGATGGGTTTATGCTATGGAAAATTGAGTATGAATGATGGAAATTAAGGGTTTGGGTGTTGTGTCCATTGCTTTACTGATTTTTCAATTAAAGGTATGAATGTGGGTATTTTTTATACTGTACAGATGGTTTGTGTTTCAACTTGGATTTTTGGGAACCCAAAATTGTGCCAAGTTATGTTGATAAGGTTGTGTATAGTGTCTCCACTGAATGGTAGGTTTTGTTGTGCGAATTGGGCAATGTTGGGTGAATTGAGTGCGTGATCAGGGTTAAAACCCTGCAAGTCTCGCCCAAGTGAGTCCATCTCGCCTAAGTGAGAGTTGTAGAGTCTCATTTTTTGTTCTGGTACGCGTATCTCGCCTAGGCGACTCTGGACGGGGTTGAGCGACTTGGTCTCTCGCTCAGGCGAGAGACATTCGCCAAGCGAGGTCGCAAGGAAACCTGGAAGTTTTGAGCGCGATATCTCGCCCAGGCGAGAGGTTTTGAGCTCTGAGCGATGGATGTTCTTGCCTAGGCGAGAGTGGCTCGCCTGAGCGAGTTCTCAAAGTGTATTCATCTTGGTTTTGTTGAACACTCGTCTAGGTGAGGTTAGTATGTTATTTTGGGCGAAGGGGTGACTTGCCCAAGTGAGGGGATCTCACCTAAGCGAGATGATGAGTTGATGTTGATGTTTTAAGCTCGTTCAGGCGAGGTGAGCTAGCCTAAGCGAGGCTGAGGGCTTAGCTTGGGTGAGAGTCCCTAGCTTAAGCGAGTTTATGCGAAGTTCCATGTTTGTGTGTGCTTGTGTGTGTTATTTGGCTGCTTTATTCTAAGTATAGGATGTATATGCATGTGGTGTGGTGTTTGGGCTTGAAGGACTAAGTCCAATAAAGGTATGGGATGTGCTTGGTGGTTGGACACATGATGGGTATGTAACTGGTTGAGTTCCCGTCGGCTACTAATGGGTGAGGAGTCCTTAGTATGATGATTACATGTGTCAGGCACACGATAAGCAAGGAACTGATATGTTCCCGTCGGCTACTATTGGCCGAGGAGTCCATAGTATGGTGATTGCGTGCGTGCCAGTGTCCAAGTATGAGACTTGGATGTTCTACTACAGACGAGGAGTCTGTAGGGCAGGACTATGAGCGGGATAGGCTCATAGGGTTGGACCACGAATGAGTTAGTTTCGTGGGAGCACAGTGAAGTCCTAAGACCTAGTTCATGGATATGACTCATGAAGGACTATGAGGCCATGGTTGGGTTATTTAAAAAGCGTGAAATATCATTTATGTTATTTTGGGGATGGGTGGCATATTTATTTCATGTATTGGTTTATATATTGTGTATAACTTACCCTTTCTCTGTGTGTGTGGGGATGATCGGATAACTTGTTATTCGGGAGCAGATGATTTGACAGGTGGGCCAGGAGATGCTTAGATTCGGAGCGAGGGATAGCGTGGGATTTTTGTATACATGTTTACTATTTTAGTTTTGAGATAATTATGTAAGCTTCGGGAGCCATTTTAATTTTATAATGGTTTTATAATTATGGACTCCGGTATTTATTGCATTGTATAAAAGATTTGAATTTCCCGCGTTTTTGGGAAATGGTTTATTTATAAATGTGGAATTTATTTCATTTCAGAATTTATTTATTATATATTAGTAATATTCCTTAGGGATGTTACAATTGGTATCAGAGCAAAAGTTTTGAAAATATTTTTAAATATTTTGGGGCTAGTGGGAAGTGAGCTTATCGATGTGGTTGTTTGTTGCATGTTTGTGTGTTGAATGTTGAAAAGATGTGTGTGGTTTTTGTTGACTAAGTGATTGATTTATAACAGTTGTGATGTGGCGTATCCAGGCTATGGTTGCTAACAGGAGGAGGAGGATTAGTGGTTCGAATGACATCGTTGAGGCTATTCACCGGATGGTGGATGCGATGCAGCCACCCGTAGCAGCGCAGCCTAGAATGGCGATTGCACCAATCAGGGTGCCGACCGTGGAGGACTTCTTGCGCCACAAGCCAACAGAGTTCACTGGCAAAGCCTCTCCTGATGAAGCGGATGCATGCCTCCGCAAATGTGAGAAGATTTTTAGGGTGATGTACTGTGAGGATGAGCAGAAGCTTCTCTTTGCTACCTATTTGTTGAATGAGGATGCAGAATATTGGTGGACAGGTATGTAACAATAGATGGAGACTCGGGAGGAGCCGGCAACATGGGCCAACTTCAGGACTCGTTTCCTGGAGAAATATTTTCCAGATACAGCTAGACAAGACAGGGAGGCAGAGTTCCTTGCACTGCAGCAAGGGGATATGTCAGTGCCGGAGTATGTCAACAAGTTTGAGCATCTAGCGAGATACTCCTCGCAGAATATTACTGAAGAATGGAAGTGCTTGAAGTTTGAGCGAGGACTCAAACATGAGTTGAAGAAGGTGGTGACGCCCTTGAGAGAGCGAAGATTCCCAGTCTTGGTGGAACAGGCCAAGAGTGCTGAACACCTGGAGAAGGGCCCTGGTCCTACTGTGAGCCGACATCAGAAAAATGTCGCAGAGGCTAGGCAGATGAAAAAGTCGTACAGCCGACCACAAACATCTCAGGGTCCCACTTGCTACCAGTGTGGCAGACCCCATCTGAAGAGGAATTGTCCACAGCTGGCAAGCAGAGTAGGACGGTCAGGCGACCGTCACAAGTGCTTTATATGTGACAAACCGGGACACTTCGCCAACAATTGTCCAGAAAAGAAGAGTCCTAACGCGAAGAAACCAACAGCATCGCCAGTAGAGCGAGCTAGAGCAGCTTACAGAGTCTTTGCCCTGACCACCATCGAGGCTACACAGTCGGGTAATCTTATTCTTGAACCTTGTGTATTATTTGGTAAAGTAGTATTGGTGTTGTTTGATTCCGGAGCAACACATTCCTTTATTTCTTATGCATGTGTGTCAAAACTGAGCTTGGAGAAACGTGACTTGGATTATGAGTTGTTGGTTTCAACTCCATCTTCGGGTCAGGTGGCTACCAGTTTGGTCTGTGTAGGTTGTTTAATGGAAATGGCGGGTCGCAGGTTCAAAGTGAATCTCATTTGCTTGCCAATGGAGGGCTTGGATGTAATTCTGGGAATGGATTGGTTGTCAGGCAATCACGTTGTTATTGATTATGGACGACGCAGTGTGATTTTTCTAGAGACTTTGGGGCTAGAGTTGATATCAGCTCAAAAGGCGATTAGAGAGGTTGAAGCTGGAGCTACTTGTTTCATGATAATGGCTCAAGGAGCGAAGAAAAAGGACGACAGTTCTAGATTATGTGTTGACTATCGGCAATTGAATAAGCTGACCATAAAGAATAAGTACCCATTGCTGAGGATTGATGACTTACTGGATCAACTGAAGGGAGCTGCGGTGTTTTCAAAGATTGATTTAAGGTCTGGGTATCATTAGATCTTGGTCAAGCCAAAGGATGTGCAGAAGACGGCTTTCAGGTCACTCTACGGGCATTACGAATATGTGGTGATGCCGTTTGGGGTGACGAATGCTCCAGCGATCTTCATGGATTACATGAATAGAATTTTCCGGCCGTACTTGGATCAGTTTGTCGTTGTGTTTATTGATGACATACTTATATATTCTGAGAGCCAGGAGGAACACGTAGAGCATCTGAGAGTGGTGCTGGAAATCCTCAGAGAGCATCAGCTGTATGGGAAACTGTCAAAGTGTGAATTTTGGCTCGAGGAGGTACAGTTCTTGGGTCATGTAATATCAGCCCAGGGAATAACAGTGGATCCGGCCAAGATTGAAACGGTGGTAAAATGGGAGAGACCGCAGACCGTTACCAAGGTGAGGAGCTTCTTGGGTTTGGCGGGCTACTACAGGAGATTTGTGGAGGGTTTCTCCAAGAGGGTGAATCTGTTAACTCAGCTCACTAGAAAGGATCATCCTTTCGCTTGGACCGATGAATGTGAAACTTATTTTAAGGACATGAAGAGAAGGTTAACGACTGCACCAGTGTTAGTCATTCCAGATCCAACTAAGATGTTTGAGGTTTATTGTGATGCCTCATATGAGGGGCTGGGTTGTGTGTTAATGCAAGAGAAACGACCAGTCGCATATGCATCTCGTCAGTTAAAGGTGCATAAGAAGAACAATCCTACGCATGATTTGGAACTAGCAGCAGTAGTCTTTGCCCTCAAGACTTGGAGGCATTATTTGTATGGAGCACAGTTCCAAGTATTCAGCGATCACGAGAGTCTGAAGTACTTGTTCGACCAGAAAGAGCTGAATATGAGGCAGAGGCGATGGATAAAATACTTAAAGGATTACGACTTTGAGTTGTTCTATCATCCTGGTAAAGCTAATGTCGTAGCAGATGCCCTGAGTAGGAAGAGGATCCATGTGCCAGCCAGGATGATTAAGGAGTTGGAGTTGTTAAAGAGGTTGCGAGACATGAATCTGGGGCTAGATATGGGGGAAAGTCATATACGGTGCAACATGTTGAGAATTACCAATGAGTTTTTAGATGAGGTTCGGGTGGAACAGGGAAAGGATAAAGAGCTGCAACAGATAATAGGTGACCTGGGTACAGATAAGAGAAAAGATTTCAGGATGGGTAAAGACGGCATCCTACGTTTTAGAGAGAGGGTGTGCGTACCCAGGAGTCAGGTACTGAGGAAGATGCTCTTGGACGAAGGGCATAAGAGCCGTCTTAGCATACATCCAGGTATGACTAAGATGTATAAAGACTTGAAGGTGACCTTCTAATGGACTGGCATGAAAACTGATGTGGCAGATTATGTAACATCGTGCTTAGTGTGTCAAAAAGCGAAGATCGAGCATCAGAGGCCAGGGGGTACGTTGGAGCCTCTTGAGATTCCTCAGTGGAAATGGGAAAACATTTCAATGGATTTTTTTACGCATCTACCAAGGTTTGTGAGGGGGCATGATTCCATATGGGTAATAGTGGATAGATTAACGAAGTGCGCACACTTTCTACCCATTAATCAGAAGATGTCTCTAGATAAACTGGCAGAGTTGTATGTCAGGGAAATAGTCAGATTACATGGTATGCTTGTGAGTATCATATTGATAATGTTAATTTTTACCATTATCTAAGCTATATTTCTTTAGCAAAATCATCTCTTCCAAAGCTTTTAACCTACTTAATCCTCAATTTTACCTTACTTTTGTAAATAAATACATTTTGGGTTACATTGATCTAAATATACCACTAATCTCCATTTTTTGTGTCCTTTTTGTAGATGGGAAGCTTTGTTCCAAAAATCCAAACAAGTGAGTGATCATGAGTAGCAAGAAGAAGGCAAAAACACACTAAATATGGAAGAAACAGTAATCGCCTGGCGCCACAAAGACACCGCCAGGCGACACCTTCTTCCAGTGCCAGGCGCCAGCCAGGTGAAAATCATCGTTCTAGCAACTCACCGCCTGGTGGCATCTGGACACCGCCGGGCGGTACACGCAATGTTTCAGCACTGTTTGGTGACTTGCGCCTGGCGATGAGAGGCTTCTGCCAGGCAGCAGTTTTCGCTGATGTGTCAAGTTTACCCTTTTTCTTCTGTTTTCGCGAGAGAAAAAGGATCTTTGGCATTTTGGAGGCACGAAGAACACATTTGGAGAGCTTGGAGGAGTGTTAGGGCTTGTGGGAATAGCTCCATCTTCCTCTTTGTATCTCTTTCTCTTCCATCTCTTTCATTTGCAAGCTTGAGCTCTCCATGACAATGGAGAGCTAAACCCATTTTTGTTGGGGTTAGATGTAGCCACGAAACTCTTGTGTAAATGCAAATGTTTTGATTATATATATGACTCTTTCATTAATTGCTAGTCTTCTTGTTTCTTCACTTAATGCTTGCATTGATTTAACCATCCATTGCATGATTTTTGGTTCATTGGGTGTGGAAATATCTTTTGAAACCTAGATTTAGAATAAGAAAACTCAATGGAGCTTGTACCTAGGAATGGGGCTTGACCCATTGATTGTCTTAAACCTTAGTGCATAAAGCAAATTTTCTTATTAAGAGTTCAAGGAATTGACTTTTAATAAGGAAATTTAGGCTCAATCCATTAAGGAATTAGGGTTTGAGTAAAATTGTGGGTTGACATTAGCATATTAATGAAAAGGATGTTAAATTGTAGTTGCATGAGAGCATAGTTGGTGAATTCTAACCCCGGCAATATCAAGTCATTTCATTTCTAATCTTTTCCATTCACTAAGTGCCTTTAACTTCCAAAGTTCAATTTTAATTATTTATGCAAAATTTAATTTCATACAAAAACCCAAATTATGAATTTATTCATTAGTTTAAATTAGTCACTAATTACGCAAATATTTAGTATACACGAGTCTCTTGGGAAACGATATCCCGGTCTTACCGGTTACTACTTGCGCGACTTGGTACACTTGCCAAAGTCTTAACACATATACACATAAGTTCACCAAAATTGAGCCAATATCCCACCATATTCATATCTTTCGCGCACCATACTACTCATTAGGCTCATCCACTTGCTTAAGTCAAATAACTTAGAGGAGGAGCCTACCATCATATACCCTTCTCCATCTTGAATCATGCTTCCTTCATGGGCTGAAGGCTCGTTGGCCACATTTAGCCTTTGGACCCTAGTCAAAGTTCAATTTTCAACTATCATTTATTATTTCCTGGAGTGTGGAGCGATGACAACCTTTATTCATTCAAAAGAAAAAAAAAATAATATGAGAGTGTTCATTAGGAAATAACTTAATCCTTTAATTCCTCACAAGCTTTCTAGAAACTAATTTAACAGTTTCTTCTACAAGTCAAATACTCAAAGATAAAATCTTGTATCTGAGAGGTAATATTGACATTTTAGTGATTATGATTGATGAGACCGGCGACACCGTTAATCGGAGGAAACTTGCTCCATTCAACTGGAAACGACCTCTGGGTGTCAATTGTTCGGTGGAATCAACGAGAAATGCAGCGGAAGACTCGATTATGGAACGATTCACTCTCGTTCTCTCATTGACATCCACAACACTCACGGTGTTGGAACACTAGGAGGAGAAATCCTCATCTAAGGTGAAGGGTGAGCTAACAAATGTTGGATAAACCTCATATCACTCATCTAAGCTAGCTTACAATGAAATGATTTGCACCTTTTATAGATGAAGGACAACCGTGAGAAAGCAAAACAAAAGAAGAAAACAACTAACAACAATGATGTCGTGAAGTGAGAAGGAAGGTGAGCCATGAACCCTAACGGTGCTAAGAGCGGGAATGCGTGATTGGAAGAAAGAAAACCCTATCACGTGTTTAACCCTAACGATGCTCCAAGAGAAAACAAGAGTGGATATTGGTTCAGCAGAATAACCAAGTGACGAGAGCTAAAAACTTGGAGCGATCTTCAATTGGGTTGCTGGATGATGTAGGAGTCTCGGCCCAATAAAGAGAAAGCTTGCGTGAACCCAATTGAAGGAAGAAAAGAAAATGGACGAGTGATGTCTTGAATGAGTGTTGGGGTTCAAGCTTTTAGTGGTGCACGTTGGGCTTTTTGTAGACGCATTAACTCTTGGCCCAAAGAACAATCTTCCTTCACGTGACAAAGATTTATGACATTGCTGAAAATGTTGGTGTAATTGGCTTTGAAGACATTTGGGCTTCTCGACCCACAAATGATGCACACTGATATTGGATTGGCATATGGCTGTTTGAATAAATCTTGGCCCACCAATATGTCACGGTGGAAGATGTTTGTAGCTTTGTTTGGCTGCATTTTAAAAAAACCCCAATTTTAAACAATCATTTATTTAATTAAAAATAAACAAAATAAAAGAAATGGGCTAGGCCATTAGCTCAAGCCATAAGTCTTGTTGGGATCACATCAATGATACTTCAAATGTTTACTCATTTTTTCAATTTGTTTAATTAACCTAGCAAGCACTTTCACTTTTAGTTGAATGGAAACTCACTGCATTTTAATAAGTCTTATACTAACAGACGAAGAAGACATGAGAAATACCATTAAAGAACTAGAAAATCAAGCAGTACACTCATACATTGCAACAATCCTGTAATTTACTAATTTTTTATAGAAACTTCCATGCATAGTGTACATGTCATGCCGATCGGCTTGGATATCCGCATATCACCTGATATTATGCCCCAGGGTCAATCGATCGCAAAGAAATACAAATTTGGTAATTAATTATTCGATTATCGTGGTACACAAGATTAAGAGGTAATTGGGTTGTTATTAAGGTAAAAGGCCCATTAAGAGGCCTATAAATATGGTGTAGGTAAGGCATTTAATACTTTTGTATCTACCACATTTATTGAACTTTGTCTTAACCGAACACTAACTTGAGTGTTAGAATGACTTTGACGGGTAAACCAATTGGACCAAGAGACCCAAGCGACAAAGGATAACAAAGAAGATGTTTGAGCAAAGGAAAGATACGACTTATTGAACGTAAATGAGGGACTCGACATGACATGTACAGTAACCTTCCAACCTAGAATATTCTACTTGGAAGATGATGGCTTTATATCCGGGTGCTTACAAACTGAGTTGTGATTGACCTTTCGCCCTCTCATACTTTGCTAAGTTGTTATTAATGTCTTAAAGTATTTGGTATTTGAAACTCATCATTTTCAGTAATTGTGGGGAGTCGTGGAGAGTGCAAAACTCTATTATAGCGATAAAATCCCATTCGAATTCTTCAATTTCTTTTTCATCAATAAAGGTTATTATATTCTACCGATCAGTTTTTTCTTCTTGTACCTTGCATTTTTCGTGATTCCCTTCTTAATGGTACACCCTTAGCCAAGGGTCCAATAACTAGAAGTATGGCCAAGCAAATTCAAGAAGAGTTAGCAACATCTAGTCAAGGTGAAGCTAAACTCCTTTTCACTTAGGCCATCATTGAGCATTTTTAAACCTTGTGTTAAGGGTCATGTAGTGTAGGTTTTACTTTGAAGGCCTTGTATTAAGGGTCATGTAGTGTAGGGTTTTAAAAACAATCTTGCTTAAGTAGGGAGCATCATATGCGCCTAGCTTAAGCAATTCTTTGATGTTTAATTATGTTAACTGAGCTAGCTTAGGAAGGGCGTTTCGCACATGCCATATGGCAAGCCCTTAATGGATAGTTCTCTTACAAAGGTAGTGGTCATGTGTCATTGTCTTATAGGAGAGACTTTTCATAAAGTAGCTTTCCACATGGCAACATGTGAGTGGTTCGTTTTGTGAGAGTAAGGATTGTCATGTCAAGCTCTCCTTCACCCCTTAATGGAGAGTTCCCTTACAAAGATAGTGGCCATGTGTCATTGGCCTATAGGAGAGGCTTTTCATAAAGTAGCTTTCCACATGGCAACATATGAGTAGTTCATTTTGTGAGAGTGAGGATTGTCACATGTCAAGCTCTCCTTCACCAAGATAGCATTTTTAGGGTTTTGGTGCATGTCAGCATTTTAAGGTTTGGACCATTTTAGAGACACCTTACTCTATAAATAGAGGTGTCCCCCCATGTATTTCTCACTTTGAGAATGATAACGTTATGTTGCCAAAATTATTTTTGTCATATTGTAAGACCCGTAAAATTTAATTAATTAAATAAATAATAAATTAATAAATGCGAGTAGTGGAAGCCTTTATGACATTAAATGTTGATTGATGTGACATGGAAAAGTACTAGCTCAAGTGGTTGAGAGTACTTTATTGTGTGAGAGGACTTGGGTTTGAGTCCTATGTATGCCATTTATGTGTTATTTAATTGATTAATATTTCAATTATATGCATGATCATCATGAATGATGATATAATCCTAGAATTATAAAAATTATCATGAAACATGAATTGGTTAAATGGTTGTGCATTGATTTGACATTGGCATGGTTATAGGTTCAAACCTTGGTAGATCTAAATTAAACTTTCTTTTTGCTAAAATTAGTTTTGGCATGAATTTGAGAGGGCGGAGAAACCCTAACTGACAATGGGCAGTCAAGGGAGGCTGAAAAACAACCAATAATGAACTTTGAAGGGCCATTAACTTCATGATTAAATACAAATTCGTTTTGGGAACATTAACCTACCATTAAGACATCATTAAAAGACAAATTGAGAGAAAGTAGAAGGGTTTTGAGTCCGGATATTGGAGAGTATTGTAAGGTGCACGAATTCAAATGAAAAACAGTGGTTAGTGAGTGAAATAGTGAGCTCTAACATTGAATTTTAAGCAAGGAAACCAGGTTAGGGGTGTTGTCCTTGCGTTTAATTATTGTGAATTATTGCATGTTGTGGTATGTATATATGATGATCCTATGCCATTTGTTTTCTCTGGATTCTATGCGTTTCTGGAAATTTTCCAGAAACCACCTGACGGTGATGAACACCGCCAGGCGACTCAGGTCTTTCTGTGCAAAAATCAAGGTTCCTGAGAGGAACCACCTGGTGGCTAGTTCGTGCCGCCAGGCGACGCAAGCTGTCAGTCCAGTTTTCTGGGTTTTTGATGAATGGCCTGGCGATGATGAACACCCGCCAGGCGACGCGAGTCAAATTGACTCGATTTTGGTGTTTTGAGTTTTCTGGGATGACTCTAATCGGGGGAAAAGGAAGTTCTATCTATTTTTGCATGATTAGATTTTATATATCGTTGAATTTCGTGTGATTGGAGGTTAAATTGGATGAAGTCGTATGAACATTATTTTAGGATCCGAGAATTTAGGGATTTTTTTATTTTGAATCAGATTAATGGGGAAATTATTAGGATGTTCACGTGTTGGAAGTTATTGATTGAATTATGAGCAAAACCATGGGAATGTAGCCTATTAAGTTGGAAATTTTGAGGAACTGGAATTTAGATGGGGTTCACCGAGACAAGGAAAAATTATGGGTTTTCCAGAATTGCATGAGTCGCTTGGCGGCACTATAACTTCTGCCAGATGCCAATCCAGAGCAAGGGGCAACGTGTGTTGTACACGCTGCGCGGATTAGGAAGTTTAACCTAGGTCATTTTTAGTATTAAAAGAGAAGTTGGATATGCTGGATGGGAACTAAAACGATAAGAAATGAGTGAGATGGGGTTATGCAAGAATATTAAGCTATGATTGTCTTGGACATAGTCGGATGCTATAATAGTGAATTTCAGGTTAATTAAACCAGAATTTGGTTTTGTGTGAAGGGGACTGAAATGTTAGGATGATAAGGTTAAGTGGAATTGCCAAGTTTGAAGTGGGGTGTACATATGGTTAGGGTATGATTATTATGCCATATGAAATTTGGTAGAGACTTAGTTAATAATTCGGTAAATAATAGAGTATCAAGGGTATGAGGTGAACAGTGGCATATTGGGACTTAGAAATGTTGAATTTAAACAAGTCTATTTTGGTAAACTTACGATTGGTGAACCTAAATGGAATTAAGAACATTGGTAACAAGTTAATCAATAAGAGTTGATGTAATTAACTTGGTGAATTTCAATGCGGGTCTTGGTGCTTAGTTTAGAGTTGCAATTTGCTATGGGTGCCTAAAAACCAGTAAAATGCGAGTACTGGTGTAGCGCCTAGCGGTGATGTTAGGACCGCCAAGCGATAGCTACGAAATCAAAGGAAAACTGGAACGCTTGGCGCCTGGCGGTGAGGGTCGTCTTGTCAAGTGATACATGCAGAACAGTGGCAATAGAGGCGCTTGGCGCCTGGCGGCATGTGTCCCCCGCCAGGCGATCTGGAGGCGTGTTTCGCCTGGCGGCTTAGAAGTAGTGCCAGGCGATAATGCAGAGATCAAGCCTTTGATTTGCTTGCTTTGGATGTGCGTGGTCTATAAGGCTTTAGTGATATCTCGAAGGTCGGCTTGCTGATGTTCCTGAGTTGTGGCTTGGAACGTATCCCTTTAGTTGTGGCTCATGATAGGGGTTAAGCGCGTGGCATTCCTCGAGTTGTGGTTCGGAATGACATCTCCTGAGTTGTGGCTCGGGTTGGCGAGTGCTAGTGTGAATGTGCGTGTTGTGGCACGTACAGATGGGTCTAGTTAGATTGCCCTCCTTAGTGTTAAGCTGACGAGTTTAGTAGTCTTGGGATGTTACGAATGTTATTCGTATTGGGAACTCCACCTAGCGTTACAGAGTATGGTCTGTAGCATGGTTTTCCGCACATACTCTACCAATTGTGGCTGGTAGGTATGGCAGCAAGACATCTTAAGGTACTCATCAGAAGACGTAGAACACGGGTAACATGGTGGAGGCCATGTGACATGAAATCAAAGGATGGAATTTCGTTGGTGTGTTTGTAATGATATATATGTAT
>Ga0214542_1004541_pt1 | contig 27445 bp, 10 predicted proteins | sample CNSS1metaG_FD_160096 | JGI IMG/M metagenome (GOLD analysis project Ga0214542, IMG submission 160096) | Root nodule microbial communities from cowpea collected in UCLA plant growth center, Los Angeles, California, USA - CNSS1 | ecosystem: Host-associated > Plants > Roots > Nodule | place: USA...
ACACACACACACACACACACACAGATATATATATAATTACAATCCTAAATTAACCTATATTACTATTATTTTGTTGTGGAAGAACCACGTGTAAGATTCCTAATTTTCATTCATAAATCTTCCAAAACCAACTAAAAAAATAGATGACGAAAATTTTATTTTAAAACAAATTCTGATAGAACAAACTTACTCTATCACCAAGAATCTTAGGATGAACTCAACGACATCTGATTTACAAAAAATACTAATTTTTATGAAATGAAATTCAAACAATAATGTTTTCTTATAAATTTTATTTAAATAATAAGATATTTATAATTTATGAGTTATATGATTAATTTCATACATATACATTGACATATTTTTAACAAATATTTTAGGGTTGTAATTTTTTTTATAGATATATAAATATTTGAGAGATGTCAAAAATATAAAAAATATATTAAAATTTTAAAAATAGTTTCAATTATATATTAAATGAAAAAAAAAGGTTCGTCCCTGACTAAATTATATATTCATGATAAGGTAGAAGTATATTATATATACATGAGCTTCTTTTTGTAATATTTCATTTTCTTCTTCTAATTTTTACCACATTTTATTTAGTATTTTATCATACAAGTTTTACAAATAGTTTATCTGTTTTATACTTTTCACGTTGTTTTATGTTGCAAATTAGTTTTCATTGTACAAGGATTTATTTATTTTTTTTCTGATGGAAAAGTGTCAAACACGGTATCCTATACAAATCTAAAAACATAGACAAAATTAACATAATCTATGCGAATTTGCGAAAGATAAACTTTTGTCCTAAATTAAAAATAAAAGAAAAGCATGCCAACAATAGTATAGATAATATTACTAATGTTTTCTGAAGCTGTATTTTAAATGTCTTCTAATAATATACACCATGTTTAATAAAATACATAGTATTGAGACACAAATTTAAATATATTTAAAGAAAAAAAAAACTATATAAAAAATAACAGTTAGACATGATTTTCTGCTAGACCGCACTATTAATGATAAATTAGAGCCGTGTGAGATATCCAAACCTTCACGTGACACAGGAACAATGTTAAGAGGAATATATTTAAAAAATATTTTCATAAACATATGAAATCTTACATATTCAAAGCTAGTATATTATAAATTAACTTATAAAAATGTTGTAATATTATTTCATTATTTTTATATTTGACTTTTACTTAAATAATACAATTTTTGACAAATATTTATAAAAAAGTTATTTAAATGTGGCTCAGAAAAGCAAACACCCAACTGGACTCCACCATTAGACATAACATGATCATAGCCTACGTGTCCCGACCACTTTCTTTGCCACTATTCTTTCTTTCCAACAAGTCCACCATCCATGTGAACAACAAAATATATATTATAAATTATTTATAATATTTTTTATTATCATAATAAATGTAAAATAAAAACACCATAACCCCTGATTTTTTCTTTTTTACAATAATTTTATTTCAAAAACATTTTTTTCAAATTATTAACCGTGTTAAGATTTCCAAAAAGAACCAAATTCTCAAATATGAATTATGCTGCCGAAAATTAAAAACTCACTTAGATTCGGTCCTCCCATATTGAATTCCCATGAGTTTGTCCAATTTTTTTTTCAAAAAATTAATAAGAAAGAGTAAACAAAACATTGGCTAAAGTTTTTCTAAAACAATTAATTTATTAAAAAAAAAATCAATAACACCACACTTCTTCTTTTCTTTATGAAAGAAAGGAAAACAAAAGGTAGAGATTGAACCACCGACCTTATTATTTCTAAGAGATAGAGCAATAAAATAACACATGCTTGTCTTGTCACTCACTCTTTCACCCTGAGCATGCCCAAAATCACTATTATTTCTGTTCTTCCTTTTCAACCAAACTTCCCAATAATACCTGTTCCATCTATATACGAACCACATTAACCCCATCAATTACTATTATTTCTTAATATAAATAAATATTCAAAACATTAAAATAAAAATAATTGACCTCTTTTCTATGTTCCCACACCAGAAAAGAAAAGTTGTAAAAGGCCTAGGGTATTGTAAATAAGGAAAAAGAAAGACTTAGACAAGGTTGAAAAAGAGGCAATTAGGGTTATTCATTTCCCATGCATCTTTGGAGAACCTTCATATCAGGTCTGAGGTGGCCATGCCTTTAACTTTTTCCCTTTGGCATCACTACACTGCTTTAGTTCTTAGATTCCGCCAAAACACTTTTTTTTCTTAATGAGATCGATATCTTAATAACAGTTAATCATAATGTACAAACAAGTTTGAAATTATTTTGTCCCAAAACAAGTTTTATTTTATTATAATTACATATTAAGAACGTATTGAGATCAGATAAGCTTATTGCAATGATTGAATTGCCATATAATAAATAGAATGCTATAACAGACAGAAAGGACCACCTCTGTTCTCTCTTATAAACTAAAAGTGATAGTGGGTTTGTAAAATATGCGAGGATTTGTTTTTATTTTATTAAGGATTCAAAAGATATTACTAATACTGTTTAATATATATTAAACTATCTTAAATTAATAAGTATTTTAACACAGTCTATTATTTATTGTATGATGATTTGAAACATCTTTAAAACTTCAATTAACATGTCAACTAATCAAATGACATCGGTCAATATCTGAAACTACTAAATTGACTAAATAATTGTGCACTTGAGATTCTATTAGATTTTATTTTGATTACACCTAATCTCTAAACTCACACGATTCTAGATAAGTTAAGTTAGCACAAATATATAATAAACGATCAGAGTTTAGAATCTTCAATTCAAATGTTTATTTATCATTACATTTTAGTAATCTCTACGTTAATTTTGTATGTTCATAATCTTGTATACCGTTCTATGTAATAATTTGATGTTTAGTCTCTTATTTTTTTTCACTAGATTATTGGTAATTGTATATTTATGATACATGGCAGTTCGACCTAAAAAAGATCATGAGAAAAAATAATAAAGTGAGATATGTATGTAGAAAAATTATATCCATTAGAAATCACGGGATCCATCATTAATATGGTGATAGATTCAATATAACATTTTATAAAAACTAGTGAAAGCGCATCTCACTAGCTCTATTATAATAGTTAACTTTCTTTTATAATAATAGAAAACAATAAATATAACAAAAAAAAAATCTTTACTATTTTGATTTCAAGTGTGATGATAGAATCACTGTCAATTACTATACATGTGATGTATTGTTTGTTTTGGAACTATGTTCTGTCATGATTTTATTCTTAAAAAATTTCTTAAAAGGTGAAAGAATGAAGATAAATGCTTTAATTTTATAATATAATTAAAATATTAATATTATTGATAGTGGAAAGTTGCTTTTGTTATTAGGAATACTAGTGAAAATGAAGTTTATGCTGAACTATAGAAGAATTTGCTCCCATTAAATTAGTGTTAGTTATTAGTGGGAAACTGTTATGCAATAGAAGCCCATTGGTAGTAATTCTACAGGCCCAACCTCTTCACAGGAGGAATTACTTTCTGCACCTCATACCTTCTTTCTTCACTACTATGTTCTTTGAAATACTCAAAAATACAATTAACTACATTAAAACACGTGTGCCACATCAATTTAAATTGTTACTTAATTTTATTTAAACTAATCAGCAACATTTTATTTCAACTTATTTTCTACAAGTTTTATTTATTTTAATTTAATATAATTTCAATTTTATTTTTATTTTAAATAATACTCACATTTCATTCTATATATTTTATACTAAACACGTTTTATTTTAAATCACTTTATGTTTATAAATTTTTATCTTGTTTTTTATTATTTTTTCTTTAATCTAAACAACTCTACTTTTACATTTTTTTTTCTCTTCAAATCTTTCCCAAATTCACTCTAAAAACAAACACAAACTTAATAGTAAAATTCAATTATAGAATGTGGTTTTTTCTTTTTCATATACCAAACAAGAAAGTGTGATATCAACATTCTCAAACCCAGCCTCACAAAATTGCAAAACTGGAAATATTATAAATGAACTAATAGTCCCATAAACATTATTCCAAAATGCGATTTATTATCATAAAATGAACTGATCATGACAGCTGAAATTTCTTCCGATTTATCTTTCCAAAAAATACTTATAATACAATATGGTAATAACTTAATAAGCATCTATAACATAACCTGCTATTTTTTAGAGCAAAAATAAAATTATAACTTATTATATTGCTTCTTTTAAACATTAATTAAATATCAAATAAAAATATTCTTACACCACTTCTCTGTTGTTTTTACCAAAATGAACTCACTAAAGTTAGATTTAGTAAGAAGGTTGACATTTTATAACATGATAAACCAAAATCAGAATTCTCACCAACATTTTTCTTCACTACTGTCCGACTTAATTTCACAAATAGTTGTTTAAAAGGTAGAATGAAAGGGAAGAAAAAAAAATAAAAATCACATGAAAAATGTAGAAAATTTCCCCCCATTGAAACGCCTTATAAAATAAAGATTGGAGCTTTATCCGAAACGCTTGGGCCAAAAATTCTTTACCCTTCGAATTTATATATATAATTTTCTCCATGTCTTTCTTAACACACCTTCTGGATAAGCTTCCCTTGCGTTGCGCCATTTTTCTGAACTTTTTTCCTTATTAAAACTAAACATTATTTATTGAATTTCACCAAACCAGGTTCACAGAATCCCAGACCAACAACCTTAGTCCATGCTCTGTCCCCTAAACCTAAGAAACCAGGTAGAATGATAGTGTTCCTTTTTCCTCAGCAATAAAGAAGACCATTTTCTTGATCGGCTTGTGCGTTGTAAAGATCAAAGCTTGGAGTGCAAAAGGGTATGTCTGTGATTGGGGCGTGTTCACAGTTCGTGTACGGAGAGGTTTATCAGAGAGATGAACAGTGGGCACAGTGTTTGGTGAGTGGGAAAGGGTATTTGTTTTGTCACAGAAGTGGTGGGTATGAGAACATATGGGTTGGAAACAGAAAGAGAGAAAAGAAGATGAAAAGGAGAAATTTTCGCGTGGAAGCGATGTGGCCTGATTTGTCAAGACCAAGTGAAGTTGAGATGGAAGAAATCACTGATTCCGACCACCTTGATCGAATTCTTCTTCTTGCTCATGAAAACTCACAACCTATCCTCATTGATTGGTTCGTTCTCACAACAATTTGTGTTATTCTCTGAAGTAGTGAAAGTAAAATACACAGTAATTTTGAGGATATATATGTTGTTTTGATTGTTTTTGTAATGCAGGATGGCTACTTGGTGTCGGAAATGCATCTATTTGAAGCCCAAGTTGGAAAAATTAGCAGCTGAATATCTCAACAAGTAAACTACTCATTGTGTCTTCTTCAATTAGATGACTCTATATTTTCCTTTAAATCAAAACTATGTTAATCTGATATCAGTTTGCATAGCTATATATAACATTTGAAGTGAACACTTGAATCAGCTAAATAGAAGTTTATAGCTCAATTGTTCGAACACTATACACAAAAAATATGATATTTGAAGAGACTGTCTATGACTCCATTGTGTCTTGTTAATCCAAAGCAAATTATAATGTTGCTACTCATTCACATGTTTCAGAGCCAAATTTTATTACGTGGATGTGAATAAAGTACCCCAGACTCTAGTGAAGAGAGGCAACATATCTGTAAGTATGAATTTTTATTCTTAATTGTTTCAGTAAAAGGATGTTACATGATGCTGTGTGCTCATTTTGACTGTTGTTTCTTCTGTTGTTCTGCACTGTACAGAAAATGCCAACAATTCAGGTGCGTTATCTCGTTAAGTTAATTTTTGTATGTGGTAACATTAAAAGAGAGTAATTTTTGTGACTAGAAAAGGATGATTTGGATATCCAATTATAGGAAAATAAAAGGGATAACGTGAATTGTTTGCAGCTGTGGAAAGATGGAGAGATGAAGGCAGAAGTGATTGGAGGCCATAAGGCTTGGCTAGTTACTGAAGAAGTCAGAGAAATGATCCAAAAATTCTTATGATACTTCTGTTTCCTCAGAAAAACAAGAGACAACAAAGTTACAATTGAAGAAACTAGTATTCCAATTTATATATCTTGTTAATACTTTTTGTATGTTGCAGCAACTGCATGTAGTTGTAGATTATATATATTAATGGAATTGTGTACCATAGCTGAAAGAATTTTAACTTGGAAAGGAAAATGCTCAGTGTTTGTACAACCATAGAGGAAATTTATACCAAGTTAAAAAACTTACAATTGTTTTCTATTCATGACAGAAAAATATTATTATATAGGGAGTTGTGAGGGAAGCACATTGACAATTACCTTGATTGTGATGATTGTTAACAATTCAGTTTTTAATAATTGGTTTTTTATTTACTTGTAAGAGCGGATTTGGAGCTGAATCTGGTTTTGGTACTTGGTTTGAAGTAAGGAGATATCACCTTTAGGTTATTAAATAGTGAAGCCCGAAGTTTGCATAATGTATAATAGAAAGAAGCAGGAATATTCTTTCAACAACGTCGCTTTGGCCGAGTGGTTAAGGCGTGTGCCTGCTAAGTACATGGGGTTTCCCCGCGAGAGTTCGAATCTCTCAGGCGACGAGTGCTTATTTTTTTCCCAAGATTTTTAACTTTCTTGATGAGATAATTAAGGGGGCGAAGAAAAGCTTTCTTAAAAATTACAAATCCACATTCAAAAAAATACGCAAAAGATCGTTTTCTTACATTTTAACTGACTAAAAAAATCTCTCTGCATAATAATTATGCAGAATGATAAAGAAAGTTAACCTCGTAGTCGTAAAATCAATTATCAAATTGATAAAATAATATTTAGTCATGTCTCTCGAACATAGATTAATCCTGGATTGTCGTATTTAGAATAGTAAGTGGAAAATATTACTCTATACCATTAATCTAGGAATATCCTTTCTTCGATATAAACACATTTTTACCGATTGTGTACTCTTTAAATAATCATTTATTTAAAACTAACTTACTTTTTCAATTATAATAAATATAGCTTAAATAAATATTTAGTTTAATTTTTTTTCTCAATATAATCCTCATTTTCGTTTTTCTCATTCTCTTTAAATTTTGATTCATTTAAATAATTAATGTTTTTGAATATTATAATATTATATATGTAAATTTAGTCTTTTTTTTATTTCTTTTAATTTTTTAAACTTTTTAATTTCAAAAACAATAATTCACATGTCAAGTCACACTTGTGTTACATGTCAATATCAGTGTCATTTATCAATTTATAGTTATATTATTTATTTTTGTTCAATTTAACTTTTATACAAGTTATTTTATTCAATTATCATTTATTTTTATTTAATTTAATTCTAATTTTTATTAAAATGAAACAATTTTTTTTGTCTCAGATTTAATTTTTTATAAATATTATATATTTATTTTTAAAATTAACATTATTATAAATTACTTTTGAATTTTAATTATAAATTATTATATTTAATTATAAAGTATATATAATTTTTGGATTTAATGGTTAAACAAAATATAATTATTTAAAATATTATTAGAATATAATTACTAAATGAAAAATATATTAATATTTGTAAAATTTAAATTTTAATCTAAAATATTTAATATTTATATTGCATTTTAGATATTAAAATCTTAAATATTTTATACTTGAATGTTAATTTTACAAATATTACTATACTTGTCTAAAATATTTCCAATATTTGTAATATTTTTAAATATTAATTTTAATAATATATATATATATATATATATTTATATATATATTTTAGAATATAAATAATAAAAAATTCAATAATTATATTATAATAATATTTTAAATAATTATATTCTATTTAATAAGAGTTTGTAATTCATAAATAAATTTAATAAATCATAATTAAGTTTTAAAAATAATTAATAAAAATGTTACTTTTAAAAAATCATAATATTTATAAAAAATATTAAATTTGATGTTAATTTAAAAATACAAAATTAATTCATTTTAATAGAAAATGATAAAATAATAAAATAATAAATATATTAAAAAATAACAAATATAAAATTAAATTGAAAAAAAAATAACACATAAATATAATCATAGCTTATCACATAACACACAATTAAAAAAAAATGAAAATGACATCAACTATTCAAAAACGTTAATAAAAATAAAAAAATAAAAAATTAATTAAATTTTTTTTTAAAAAAAAAAAAAAAAAAAATATATATATATATATATATATATATTTAAACCAATATTTATTCATTCTATCCTTCAAATAACTATTTATTTAAACTTAATTATTATCTTTAACTAAAATAATTATCAACGATAAAAAAAGAGATACTGATGTAAAGAAAATATTTCTTTAATTTCCTTTGTCCTATAAACACACTAACATATACCGAAAAATTATATGTTCATAAATCAGTCTGAGGAGTTTCAATTATGAAAATCTTACTTTGGTAATTACAGTGTTGTTTCAGTATTTAACGTTCATTTTCGACGAGGTATATAGTTTACCGTTACTTAGATACGTTTTACGTTTACATTTAGTAAAATTATTTTAACATTTAAATATTAATGAACTGTCATCTTAATACGTGTTACTAAAATAGACTTCGATATTACATTTTGTCAACCGAATATATTCAACATTCGGAAATTGCTCAACTCTGTATTAACAAACAAAAGAAGCGAGCAAATTGACAATTGAAACAAAGACTTAAATGATCTCCTTCCGCAAACGTTCTGCACCAACATTCCATCAGCAGAATGACAGAAAATTGCCACTTTATTTCATTACACCACCCAAAAAGTCACAATCCACAATGTCTTCTGCTAAACAGCATCATAGTATACCATCGAATTACCAAGGATGATTGATGCCAATTAACAGTGTTTAGTATTTGCTTAGATTACTTAATTTTACACTTACGACATTTAAGCTATAGTTTCTAACCAAGGTTTCTAACAAAACGTTTCCCACTATATGCAACTTGAAGGTTGAAGTTTGAGGGTCTCTGGAAATTTCTAAAACTGCATATCCAAATGCCACAGAAAACAAGCTAAACGAAACGCCATAACACAAACAAAAAAAAAATACAGAACTGCCATTACATTAACACTAAAGCATTGCTAAATTATCAAATTTCCTTGGCCTGCATAATATCAGGATTATCTGATCCAGACAATCAATAGTCTCTAAATTTTATTTTTGGAGTGTGGTATGCAATTTGAAGCAAGGTGATTTCTCAGATTTCAACTTATTCATTGTATGACAAGTGATATTAGTAACAGATAACACTCAAACCAGACATGTCATGTTGCACAAACGAAGATGCATTATCCATTAATGTCAAATTATCCATTAATCTTTCCTTACTAATGAATTTCAAATAAAAATCGGCTACCTCCACAATGCAGGGAATACAATCACAAAAATCTCAAATTCCAAAACCAAAAACCGCACGTATCCTTTGGAAGATAAGATCCCGCCACCCCCTTTCGGTGTTCTCCGCAACAGTTGCATTCCCATACCTGTATCCATAAGAAACCAAACCACCTCAGCAAATCAAACCAAACAAAAACATAACTTCCATAGACCAATCCCAAGCACACAAACACTCACCTATCCTCTTCAGGCACATCAGAATGAGTCAACTTCACCACTGTAACACCCGTTTCAGGCTCCTCAAACACAAGCCTCACCTGCAAATACACAAGTATTACCACACTGTAAGTTCTGTCAAATTTAGTTATTTGGCTTTTTTCTTCCTAATAGTTAACACAAAAAACAACACACTTACTGTGGATTGAACTCCATCGTTCCAGCTTCCGAACCTCCACTTCTGCACAATCAACTTACCCTCCTGCAACTCCAAATTAGTTCCAGTCACCGACCCATCAAAAATGCTAAACTCACCACCAACTTCTTTACTAATCCTCGCATTGCTCTGCGTGAAACCCTTCCACCTATTCTCATCCATTAATATCTCATACAAGTCCTTCGCCCTGCAATTAAACCTCTCCGTCATACTAATACTCTTCACTCCCTTCTTCTCCTTCTTCTTCGTAGCCGTAGAAGTTTCCTTCTTCGGCGCAGCCGTAGTTGACGGCGACGGCGACGACGCAGGCTTCGCCGGTGATGGCGACGGAGACGGCGCCGGCTTCTTGTTCTCCAATTCGTCCTTAAGTGGACCGCCTCTGGCCATGCTCTGCACCCAAACCCTTACCTTCTCCAAGATCAAGGGCTTCCCCTTGGAAAGCATAGCGTCCTTGATCCTCTTCCCTACCGGTCCTTCGTCGTTGACGGTGATTCTGAGTTCAGGATCCTCGTCGGCATTCTCGTCGGATATGTAGGGGATTTCGACGGCGCCGTCGACTTGGTGAAGCGAAGCTCCGTTGGAGTCCTTGGCCTCGCCGTGCCAATTGAGGGTGAGGCTGATCTCGTAGCCGGGGATGATCTTTCCCTTGCGGACGTTGATGTAGGCCTCGCCGTCGAGGGAGCGGAGTGAGGTGGTTTTGATGAAAAGGCTTCCCTCGCCGTCAAGAATTGTGAGGTTGGATAGGAGAGAAGAGAAGAAGGTTCTGGACCATTCGAGACAGTTGGTCTCGGCCCAGTGCCAGTTGTGGACGTTGGTGCCGTCGGGGCGGTCCTCCACGATCCACCGTTTGTCGCCCTCGCCGTAACGAGCCATTGTGATTGCGTGTTTTGCGTTGTTGGATTGAATGGTTAGAGAATAAGGGTTTGCGTTGTTATGGTTATATAAGGTGTTAAAAGTGTGGAAAGGTCTAGAATGAGAGAGAGAAGGGTCTAGAAAGACAGAGGGAAGGACCAGTTTGTTCTATTGGGCTGGGTTTCTTTACACTCCATTTCCATTTCAGTTTTAGTTTAAGCTCAAGTTAAATTTTTTTTTTTTTTTAAATTATGCTTTTTAATGTATTTTTTTATTTTATTTTAATTGGTATCGTTGATAAAAGACATTTTTATTTCTACATGTACTTTTCGTTTTATATAAATTTATTTTTAATTTAAAAAATGATTTTATTAACATTTATTTCTTGTTGGATTTTTCACCTAAACTTTACATGTATAAAGTGGCTTAAACATTAAATTATATAACAAAAATATAGAATCATTTAGAAAAAAGTAAAAATAAAATCAAACTATTTTATTAATCATATTTGTTTAGAAGATTAAATATGTGTTTGACATTTTAACTTTCAGTTAAATTTGACTTTAATTCCTTTTCAAAATTTTGATCTAATTAAATCATTAAACTTTAAAAATATATGAAATTAGTAATTTTAATTAAATTTTATTTGATATTTTAAATATATTTTAAAATAATATTTAAATTATTTATATCATATATTTAGATAACATATATATAATTTACTAGTGTCCTAATATTTATTTGAGACTAACTTGGTTAGATCACATTTTTTTTTTCACAAACTCTACTTATTTTACAATGTTACCGTAATTATGGTCTTTATTAATATTTATTTGAGACTAACCTGGTTAGATCAGAATTTTTTTTCACAAACTCTACTTATTTTACAATGTTACCGTAATTATGATCTTTATTAATTATTTTACAATTAGAATGATGACCATACTATGATTTTAGCATATAATTTTAAATTATTATATACCAAATTTTGAAACTTACTCTTTTCTTTCACATTTGCAATTTGATGAGGATATTAATCACTTAATTTAAGAAAAAAAAAAAACTATTATTATTTTGAGATGGATAAACATAAAAAGGAAAAGAAAGACATTGCTTACGCAACTATACGGCATGTCGTTAGCACGCTCCATCCCCACCCAAACGCCGTCGTTGGAGCGCAACTCAGCTTCTCCATCTTCTGACTCTGACGTATTTGCCTCCTTCCGTTTCCGTGGCACCGTAATGAAGCGCAACCAGCGTTTCAAACGGGTAGCCAAATCCAGGTTACCGGTTCAACAAACCGAACCGGTTCGGCGTTCGCTCCGAGTCAAACCCAACCCATCACCAGAACCAGACGCTTCTCCCGTTGAAATGAAAATCTTGCCACGCGATTTCTTTCAAATCGATGCCTTGGACCTTGCCCCGCGTTTACTGGGAAAGTTTCTTCGCCGAGACGACGTCGTTCTTCGGATCACCGAGGTATACTATTTCCATTACGAAGCATGCAACTTTGTCGCTTAGCTTTATTGCGATTTAACACGGAATCAATGGCAGACAGGTTGAAGCGTATAGACCAAACGACACCGCTTGTCACGGTCGTTTTGGTGTCACTTCAAGAACTGCCCCTGTGGTAAGATTGCACCTTTATTCTCACCTTGTATCTCTAAATGCTAATTAGGGTTGTCTAGTGTAAGATTGGTGTGGGTTTGTCTCTATTTTGCAGTTTGGAGCTGGTGGGCATGCCTATGTTTATCTTTGCTATGGTCTTCACATGATGCTGAATGTGGTAGCGGATAAGGAAGGAGCTGGTGCTGCTGTTTTGATACGCTCTTGTGCTCCAATTAGTGGTAATGTGAAATACTGTATATAGGTTATTCGTAGTTTCTATGAAATGAACTATTCTGTTGCTTGTTGTGTCGTAACTCCAAGGCTACTTTATTAGATTTTTGTGTGTTATCAATTCAGTTTATGAGTGAATGAAGGGATAAACTGTGATTAGGTATTATTCGTCGTTCAAGTGACTTCTTATAGGGAGTATATTCTTCAAGTTATCTAAAAAGGGGAAAGAAAACAAAATCTTTGAGAGATGACCGAGTATTGGTCTTGTTTCCTGCAAAAGAATAAATCATCACAAGCTTGTAAATTCTTTTGGGTACAAACTGTAGACTGGTTGAGTGTCACACCGTGACTATCAAGAGAAGGGTGTGGATAAAATGTATGTGCAACCACTCTTGTTAATCTAAAGCAAGAAGCTGGCTGACCAGCTGAAAAAGGTGAGGGTTTTAATGTGAGTTCAGCATTGTAGTTTCAGCTTAACTTGCAATCATATAATTCTTTTTTCCCTTCTTGGTCCTCAGATCTGTGAATAACATTTCAGTTTTAGTGTACACTTGTTGATTATAAGGTAAGCTTGCAATGAAGTTATTTATAGATTTATTTAATACTATTGGACAATGTGACAGGATTGGACGTCATTCAACAGCGCCGAGGTCTGAAAACTGAGAAACCTATACTTCTTACCGGTCCTGGAAAGGTTAGTTCTTTTCCTTTCCTCATGTTCACCTGTTTTAGATGCTTAAGGAAAGATGTTTTGATTAAAAGTTTTGCGCTGCCATTTGCCTTGTCAAGTTAAAGATATCTACATTCTAGTGCTTCACCATCAACTATCACTATAGGATGTTGCTTTGTTCATAAAATAGTAAAATACCAACAAGCGGCAATGACGAAATGGAAAAGGTAATCATGACAGTTGAAAGCAAGATGGAGCAAGCTAACTCCGAGTATCATAAGTGAATACGGGAGTGAGATTGGATTCTTGGTTCAATACAGACATGTCGTCTTTCTTGACAAAATATCATTGAGATTAAAAAAAGGATTGGAATTGTTACTTAAGAATGTTCAGTATATACTCGATACTACAGCTTTCTAGACTTGTGAATTGTTCTTTGCATAATGCCACAGATTATAATTTTATACATGCTTGTTTTGGTTGCAGTTTGTTAAGTTTAATATTTTGGTCATTTCTGAAATAGGCTGACTCTGTAAGCTTTTTGAATTATGCTCGATTCCTTTAAGTGTATAGAAATCTCACATGACATGATGGATTAGAAAGGTTGAACATTTGTGAAATTTAATTTCTATATGCACAACCTTCTTGTCTATCACAGAATTACTATTTAAATAAGAATAATGTGAATGTTCTCCCAAATCTCAGGTTGGTCAGGCATTGGGTCTATCGACAGAATGGTCCAACCATCCTCTATATACACCTGGTAAGCTTACAAGTTAAAATTGAAGCTTCTCAAATGTAAAGTTGACAAATGAATATCCATTTGTTTTTTGAAAACTGAAAAGTGTGTTATGCAGGTGGTTTAGAAGTGTTAGATGGTCCAGAACCGGAAAACATATTGGTTGGTCCTCGTGTTGGTATCCAATATGCTTCACCAGAGCATGTCAATGCATTGTGGAGATTTGCCATTGCAGGTACCCCTTGGATTAGTGCTCCCAAAACCACTCTCAGGCCGGCCTTGTAGTGAAATAGCTGCTTAAGGGGGAAAAAATGGTTTCATGATGATTAACTGATTACGTAAATTCCCTATGTATATATTTTCACCTTAGAAATAGATTGGAAATAGATCCTGCATCACCTTTGAACTCTACTTAAGGTATGGCAAATTTTTATCCTAAAGTCTAACACAATCCTTCTGACACACTGCTATTAATGAAAAAACTCATTTAGTAAGAAGCGAGACACATAATTTAAGATTTTGAATAAATCGGAACCAATATAGTAGTAAACAAATCAACGTAAATTATTCTTCGTTTTTTTTTTTTTTGTTTTAGGTTTGATTTTCTTTATGGACATTGATTATATATTTTTGGATAATTAATTAAATTTCAAACCTAAATATTATGATTTATTTAATTTATATTTTTGTTTTCATTGAATATGAAATTATACTGTGTTTACTTATTGTAATATTCTGATATAATTTTCTAGTATTGTTTTCATTTGTTTTAATATATCCTGAAGTCACTATTTCCCATTGAGTGTTAAGCAGAAAAAAATGTTTTAATAAATAAAACCAAGATAACATATGTACACGGGAGGAGAATCGATTGGAGAAATTCTCTCTGAATTGATTTTTAATTCTTGTGCATATGCTCTTGTTTATCGCCTAATATTACTAAATTGTTATGAGAAATACGAATGGAGAAATAATTTTTCTCCATTCATATTTTTTAAAATAAATTAATAATATTATCAATATACATGAATTCATGAGAGAAAATAATTGATTTTGAAAATAAGAAAATCAATTATCCTGACATCAATATTGTAACAGAATTAATTTTCTCAAATTAATAGAGAGAAGATAATGGATTCTACATACTTTTGCATGATCATGAAGAAAAAAAAAATCTTTTTTCTACCTTGCAATCCATCATCTCTCATGAAAAAAAAAATCTAGGAATCGATCCATTCACAGTTTTCTCTAAATTAACCCATTCACTTACTTTCCTTCCTCCTATAATAATCTTGCAGCTCCATCCACACAGTTTTCTTCAAATCAATCCATTCCCTTACTTTTTCCTTCCTCGCCTACAATAATAGATGAAAACAAACTGAATCTTAATAATTCGAATTAAAAACACAGTTCAAAACTCGATAAGATGTTTATTTCTTACCTTTGTCACTGATTTTTGTTAGAACAAAAAGCGAAAGTAGAAAATAAACAAAAATAGAGTAGGATGTAAAATTGTTTAAATTAGAAAAAAAGATGAAAACATAGAGAATTTAAATGATTATTTAATATGATTGAATAAATAATACATAATTTAATATAGACAATTATGCAAATATATAGTGTAAATGAATATTTAAATATATCTAAACAAATTCATTGTTACCGTGGGTTCCTTTCTAACGAATAGTGTCAAACCGTAGACAGTTTACTTTTGTAAAACATTGTTTTGAAATTATAAGTTAAATACTTTTTTAACTTCAATGAACTATTTTTTAATTTTAAAGACAGTTAATTAATAACATTTTTTAAAATATAAAATAAAAATAAAAATTAATTTTAAAGTACAAGTGTCAGAATATTTCCTTGCATTTCTCTTTGGTAGTGGAATATTATTGCCATGGTGGTCCATAATATATTTCACTCCTTTTCATCTCAAATCATTGGACCAAACCAACCCTTTTCTTTTACATCTTGCACCACGGCTAATCACGTACAAACAAACAAAACTTTTAGGCGCATTTTAATAGGACTGAACTAAACCTACAAAAAATTGCTATAAAAAAGGGAAAATAAATTAAAGGAATACCTTCAAAAGAAAATAAGGATGATGTCATATCTATTACTGCTCGTAAAAAATTCGGTAAATTTAAATTTGAGAACGTGTAGTAAAGGCAAATAAGGCAAATATTCGGTGACACTATAAAAAATATGTTTACAAGTTTAACACACCTTTCTAAAAAGGTTTAAAGTGATAGCACCAAAATTGTAACGAAGGAAGATGACTACGAATAGTCATAGGAGGTAAAAAGGTAGACTAAGTCCCAACCTTTCACCACTCAGTTTACCTTGAAATAGTCACAATTACACTTTTCACTCAATCTTGCCCGACATCTTCGAAAAAATATAAAATATATAGAAAAAATACAAAGAAAACAACATTAACAAAATGAAACAAAGAGACAATCAATTTGCAGAGCCATAAAAAAAAAGGAGATATGAGGTTCTACAAAATGAAGGGTTATATTGATTACATTACATTCTCGGATTCCAAATACAGCTCTACCTTTAGGTAAGGTACATATTACATCCAAAGCTATATTAACAGCATTTCATGGTGTTTATCTATCGATTGGTGGCGCCATTTACCGTCAATATTCCTTCCCTTCCTTTCCCTTAAGGGATTAGGAGTGATATTATTTACACAATCTGTTGTGATGTAAACCATGATGACGTTTTGCAAAAGCAAAATACAGGAGACAAACTAAAAAGGAGGAAACACATGTAGATATCAATGGGATTTTAGCTAATTGGGCTCTCTTATATAGCAATTCATCATTGAGGTTCTCTGGTTACATCGATCAAATATTGACATGATATTTTATATCATCAATCATGTACAGACATAAAGACAAAATACTAACATCTCTAAATCTTTCTGAATGGTTTTACTTTCACCTAATGTTTTACTAATCACAATGTACTTGTACCTCCGGCAGTAGGGCTTACCCTATCTGACCTACTATCCTAATAATCGAGGTTGTATGGGTCTTCTCCCGAATCTCTACACATTTTTACCATTGTCTTCTGAACATTAACTTAACTTTCTCTTAAGAATTCATTCATCTAAATCCTATTTTGAATAGTATGCCCACTCATTTCGTTTAATTATTTTCGTATTGACCCTTTTTCCACATAGACCACAACATCATTGGTAAATTTCCCCCCTTGCTTGAATAATATTTTTTTTTGTTACAAATAATACTCAACGCACTTTTCCAACTTTTACCTCAGCTAGGATTAACGAGCGTCTAGCTAAACTTACATTCTACAAACTTCACCTTACTTCCACCACTTGAACAAAAGACGTGCCTCTAAAACTTGACACCAAGTCCACATCTCTCTCAAAAGAGCATGCCTCGTAGACACATTCAGTACCACGTTAAAAGGATATAATCCTTTAGTCACCAGAAAAATTTGTTATGAACCCCGCCTTTTGTCCTCATACTATTTTGACTCCCTCGTACATATCCTTGATTTGATGCTTGATTATATGCAATTTACACTCCTTTCTTCAGTTACGACTTTCCCAATACTTATCTGGGTAAGTGCTAGAAACGGGAAGAGCAATATTATTTATTGAATGGACAAACGTGTCAGCTGCCAATCTTGTACACTGATAATAATAAGTATTTGGTAGTGCATATGCAACATAGCAAGATCATTACTAACCAAGTTAGTTTTACATCTCACTGACGTCCAAACAACTAATTTACTACTTGCTTCATCCACATAATATCTGCAAAAGAACAGGAATCAAAAACTCCAATATCTGAATCACGAATAACATGGGCTTGATTGAACCTTCGTTAAGAACTCAACCTTGTGTTGGTGCAAAGATTACCTTCAACAAAATTTATAATATTGACAACAAAATTTCAAAAAGCACTCCATTTTTATCAACTAGTCAATTGCTTTAACTGGAGTTTTTGTCAAGGATCTTTATGCCAAGTTAGAAAGAATATCACTGGTTGGCAAAATAAAATTTCGGTTTAATAATCAGCAGCAGCTTAATGATACCAAAACATAAAAATCAGTGGCTTAAGTCGGTTTCCATTGAGTACCCTCTATAATAATTCACTTACCCTGTACATTGTACATTCTAACAACATTTTCAAGCCCCTAAAGTTGCTTGATCCCCTCCAACATTTCAGCCAAATTAGCAACTTTATACTAAACATTCAACAGTTCTAATAAATACGGATTTGTTATAAATCTCTTTAATAAAGAACTCTTTAAAAAGCAATGTAACAAGTTTCCGTCACTCAGTTTTCAAAGTTGAAATATGACCACATTAATACATAAGAATGAGTCAAAGCAATTATTAAACTGAAACTCTTCATTTATGGGTAAGTGCTATTACTGAAATAACAAAATGAGGTTTCACTCTTCAACACTAGAAGAGACAAAACAAAAAGAAAATAAAAAAGAATCTCTTTCATGTTACCTTAACAGGTATAAAAGATAACGATTGCATAGTAAGCATCTTGCTACTTGATTCACATGTGGCTTTATATTAACTGCCACAAGGGAAAAATACTAAAAAGCACTCTGCAGAGCGAGAAGAGATAATAGACTAGAAGAAATACACAAGAATACAAAAACTAGATTTTCCAATCACCTTCATTCAACCAAAATCTAGGATACATATGAACAAATCTCCAAAAGCACAGCTTGAAAAATTTGCCCAAAAAATAGCTAAATCATTAGATATTCAGATACTTACGTCTGTACTACTCACATCGTGCATCCAATCGAATATTAATAGCTTCATATCTGCAACAAACAATCTCGCAAATCGCAAAATGTGTCTCTACCTGTAGAGAAGGAAGAGGTCACATTTTTCCAAAGAAAACATAATGAAAAAAGAAATTGAGGAGGTCAAGGTTTCCAACATACCTATGGTCAAATAATGACCTATGGAATGCTTGGTCCAAAGGAAGTTAGCAACAATAGAATTGTTCCACTCAAACACACAATGGAAGTTAGCTGGTCGCAAAGCTTTTAATGCCGTATCCTTATGAGAAAACAACCCTCAGCCTTATTCACAAATTTCCTACACGCTAGGACACAGCCGCCTATAAAATTCGTTGAAGTCAAGACGGAAAAAGAGAAATTTTAGATCAACATGCTGCTGTATAGGCAACTGAGAGATGAATTCCTCTTGCAATGATGAATACTCCTTAGCAATTGCATCAAGGTCTTGCTCCATATTTCGTAGAAATTCACCAGCACGTTGTGTTAGTGCTTTTCTCCCATCAACAATCCAGGATCCTGGCTCTTCAGTTTTATCATTCAATTGCTTTCGTGATCGTGTTTTATTCTGGTCTCGAGAGGATAGGGAGGATTCAGTGATTCTGAAACAAACACATGGTCAAATGTCACGCGTAGCAATATATTTTTGTTTTTCAGGGGTAAATTGGTGAGAGAAGATTTACAAAATGAAAAAATAAGATGAATACCTTGCTTGTAACTCATGGATACCTTCATACAATCTATCTGCACGGCTCCGGAAACGTAATATAAGATCAAATATTACAAGTAGTGACTTGTAAAGAGACTGGGAAAGGTCTCCAAGGAGAGATTTCTCTACAATAGAATGCAGATATTTCTCATGAGCTGCAAGTAGATCATCAAGATCCTTGGCTACTTCCATCTCCGCCAAAAAATTTGACCATGATATCTCCAACACTTCAAACATTATATAATATTGTATGTTTGAAATGAAGTGATTAATTTCAACCCAAAGAACCTGACAGCGTCTCAATGTTGAAACTAACTGCATCTTTACTGCATGTTGCAATCTGGTAAACGAATTAGAAGTAATGCAGTTTGGTTTCATGGTCTTCCAGGCACCAGTAAGCGCATGTTCCACTCTTTTAAGCTTCCAAAGAAAATTAAAAATTCTTAAATACCTTGCCATCACAGACTCTGTGAACACCGTATCAAGTGGAACCCTTGCATCATATTCCAACGAAAATACATCCCAGCCTCTATCACCGCTTTCATGCGGCATCATTTTAACCCTGAGCCTATCCAAAATGTCAGGATCCTCATACTGAGCATTAGATGCCCTAATTGCAGTTTCCAGCAATCCCGAAAGTTTGAAAGAGCTAATAGTGTTAGCTGGCTCAGAAAGCTCAGGTCCCACAATATCCATCAGATACTGCACAAAATCACCTTGGCCAAGCAACAAATATTGCTTAATTGCAAGACAGTGTTCTTTGAACTTGTACCTCTTGAAAATCACATCCAACAAATGCTTGTCAATCCTTTTTGCAGCTTTATCTACCAATAACTCAAGTGTATCGGTTTCCCCATACCCAAAACCACCTCTTCTTGCTGTCACTTCATTATCAGTGATAACCTCAGTCGCAGCATCCGCCCAACCGCGATCCTCACAACAAACGCGAAGAAAATTAATCGACTTGCCAGTCCTCAAGATCCTCTGCGCAAGTGAAGGCGGAATGAACGAAGGAAGCATTGCATCATGAAGCCTATACCCTTCTCTCCAAAGTGACTCAGCTTTAACAGGCTGCCCAACAATGAAAAACTCAGAAAATATATCCTCCAACTCCCCTTCCAAAACCCACCTCCTCACCATCTCAAACAGTGAAGAACACACCCTCTGCAACAACCTCCTCATAAACTCATGAACCATCGGATCACCATGCTGTGCGTGCAAATGAATCGCCCCCGCCATAGCCCCGCCGCGCAAAACCCTACATTTCTCAACCAAATCCGCCATCAGCCTCATCTTCACCATTGGCTCAGCCAACCAAACCGCTAATCTCCTCAGCGATAGATAGTTCCCAGAACTCGCAGATTCGGACACCAAAGGAATCGGGTTCGAAGCCTGAGCCTCAAGAACCGCCAACAACTTATAGTACTCACTAAGCTCATCCTGCAAAGCGGAACAAAAAGCTTGCCCAACAGTTCCCACGTCTTCATTGGGAAACCGATCCATACTCTGCGAAATGTAACCACTAACCTTCCGAAACAAAACACCCAATTCACAAAGGTTATGAACCATACTCCTAGTGCCTCTCGGAACCCTAACCGAATCGGGTATCACATAACGCTTACTCTCACTCTCGAAATTCACAAACCTACCATCGACCCCCTGGCAAGCATAGAGTACGTCCCTGACGATAACCTCTTCCGACACCTCGTTTTCTTCCTTGACCAAATTCACGAACTCCCGAAACGCGACTTCGCGGCGGTTCTCGGGATCCTTGGAGACAAGTAAAACGCCGTTGCTCCAGCCCTTGTTCGAAGCGGGTTCGGAGAAAGCGAGGTTGGGCAATAGAGGTGTCGTGGTGGCGGGGATGGAGGCGGTCTTGTGGCGATCTTCGGAGATGATTTTTAGGAGGTAGATGACAGCCCATTTGTTGTTGACGCTTTGGGCTTTGGAGGCGAATTTGGAGAAGAGGTCGGCAAATGAGAGGGCGTCCGCGGAACGAGCGTGAGTGGCGAGGCGGCGCTTGATGGAGTCGGCGATGGCTGCCGCGTCCGGAGCGACGGAGGGAGTGAGACGGCTGGAGAGGATGCGGAGGGCGTAGCGGAGAGAGTTGCGGAATTCGGCGGAGTTAGGGTTTAGCGGCGGGGAATTGGATGGGAGGTTTTGGGAGAGCAAGCGGTGAACTAGCTCCTTCACCAGATCTGGAAGCTTCTGCTGGTCTTCTTCTTCCTCCATCATTCTGCTTCTGCACCAACAAACTTTTTCTTTTTCTGTTAATTTTCTCAATGGATTGTGGAGTGAGAGAGAAAGAGAGTGAGTGGAAAATATGAGTGCTTTTTTGATTTGTTATGGGCGGGGAAATGAAATGAAACACAAATGCAAATGCAAAAATGCTTTTGGCGTGAGCCTCTTTATTTTTTGAAACCTCAAAAATCTCTCAACTCAACTACACTCTCAAAGCAACAGTAGCAACTGTAGAATTGAAAATCTCCACTCTGGGATTCAATTTCTTCTTCACATCAATTTTGCGTTTTCCTGACAAGTTTTTCTCAGATTACCATGAATTAACTGGGTTTCACCTTTTCTCTTGTATTCAACACAACAAGAGAAAGAAACTTAGGTTTCAATTTTGATTGGTTGAGATATAAAGCTTTCTTTTTTACAAGGTTTGGTCAGTGGTTAGGCTATGTATGAATTTAATTCAATTTAAAGAGTTCACTTTAAATGGAATCATGATGTAGGCAAATTACACTATTATTTTATTGTAAATAAACTATCTTGTATGCTCACACTTTTTTTTTAATGATTGATTGGTTTTGAATTAAGTTCTGAATTTGCAGTTACTTCAAAGTTGAGGAAAATAAATTAGCTAATAGGAAAATTGTTTCTATACAATAAAATATTTTTCACTTCTATCATAACGAATATTTATAATATAAAAAATATTTTTTTAATTAAAAATAATTTATGTTTATTGGCAGACACAGGCCTAGCAATCTACAAAATAAGATATAAATGACTTTTTATTACCTATTTTTTATTCATACGCAGTAGAAATAAATCTCCTTTGGGTGAAAATATGCGATGAAAAATCCATTAAGCATATTTGGTCAAAATAAAGGGAGATGTAAACTTAGTGAAAATGGGGTGAGAATAGCATGGACAATGAATAAATGTGGGATCCATTTTCCTCTTGATTCAACTCAATAAACTACCCAGGGGTTATTTTGCATAACTTTATTCACTCTTTCGGAAACACTTATAATAAAGGTTTGTTTTTACATTAATTCATTTAGAAAGTAACTTAACTTTATTCTAAAAGAATAGTTTCATTTTAATCATTTTTTTCTGATAAACCAAACACAATATAAAAACCTACAGATTCAAAATAACAAAAATAAAATTAAGCTACAAAATAACGAAAGAATAAAATTGATTTTAAAATAACAACAAAAATAAGATCAATTCATAAATAATTAATTTGATTTATGAAAAAAAATTGTATCATTACTTTTTTTGCAATTATATATATATATATATATATATATATATATATATATATATATATATATATATATTAAAGTTCACTTTCTGCGTTTTTAAGTTTTGAGTCAGTTTTGGTAAAAGGTTTTAGTCTAGCCCATTTGTTTTCACTCCAGAAAACCTTTCAACTTTTCTACTTAGCTTTTTACTCTTTTTCTCATGCATCCAAAACAGTTCCAACTCTCTCTTCTTTCTCTGAAACAGCAACTGAGCTAGGGACCTTGCAAAATCTTTCTTCGAGCTAAAGGGACATTTTTTCCTCCATGTAAGTCGAACTAAAGACTACCATTTTGTTTCCTTTCTTTTTAGTTTCGTAGCCTGATTCGGATTTGTGGTCATAGACCTTATTGTTTTCCCCTTTGTTCTTGTTTATCAGCTTCTTAAGCTGCAGTTGTACTGTGGTACTCTTCAGCTAGGCTTTCCCTCTCCTCGCAAGTCCGCTCCTAGTTTCGAGGTAAGAGAAGTTAGGGTTTATAAGTTTTCAAAATGATTTGTTTGTTTTAAACCTTGTATGTGTTTTCTGTTACTGTATTGATGTCTGCATTGAATTGTATATTGTATTTGCTTTGGTTTTGGCTTTGCATGGGTGAGCGCATGTGAGGATCTGTTGTTCTTGCCTAAGTGAGGCGTTTTTCGCCCAAATGAGAAACTCTCGTATAAGGGAGAATAATAGAAATTCGTCATTGCTCTCTGTCTCGAGTTGTCGCCTGAGCGAGGATCTCTCGCCTGAGCAAGAGTAATCTCGCCTAAGCGAAATGGGTTAGCTTAAGCGAAAACTCGTAGATGTTTCAGTGCTCTTTGTTTGCAATGTCATCCAGGCGAGGATTTTGAGCTTGAGCAAGAGACTCTTGTCGCTTGAGCGAAAGCTCTTTAGCTTGAGTGAGATTGACAACATAATTGTTTAATTACTTGTTTGCTTCCATGATTGAGTAATTTACCCCTTAAAGCATGAAGTATGATGCCATGTATGTTTTATGTGTTGTAATGAGAATGAGATTCATTATGCTTAGTATGAAATGATAATGGATGTGTTAGAATATGTATATGGTATGTGCTTGGCGTAATTCCATGAGTTTATTGAGGAGACTTTATGGTGGTGTTATTGTAGTGTATGTAATGAAATAAGGATTCAAGTAAGGCTACATCTTAACACTCTAATAAATCAGTCAGACTCACATAGAGTAGACTAGTTCATAAGGTGAGAGTAGTAGGAGGTCCTAATATTTGGCAAGATAATAGCCTTGGATGATCACGAACTAACCTTGTGTGTAGTAGAGGTCATGAGTGCAAGCAATCAATGACCGATCTCATTACATGTATCTGGATGATTGAGTTAAAATGTCTTTGAATTGTTTGCTATTATATGTTGCTTGAATTTAATAGTTTGTTTATTTATTCACAGTGTTAAAAAATATTTTTCTCTAGCTTACCCTTTTTCTATGTGTCTATTCTCTTGTTTGGTTTTTCTTTTTGCAATGATTACCAATATTGGTGTGAGCAGATGCGAAAACTCTTGATAATCATGCAGATGGTGGGGATGCGATTGTTTAGTTTATGCAGATTTGTTATTGATCTTTTAAACATCTTCTAATAAACTATGTTATTTGTAATTCTTTGCTCAGTGAAACATTCCTTTTGCCAAACTATTTTATATTTTAAGACATGATTATGACATTATTTTGTGTTTATAGTACTTCCGTTTTATTATATTTTGGATGATTGTAAAAGATTAATTTTTATATACTTTATATCACATGTTTTACTTTATATTATAATTACGTGATATTTTATTTACTATAATTTATTTATTAGATAGGATGTCACGCATATATTATATTAGTAATTTTTATTTTTTGAGTTTCATGCATATATTTGAAAATGAAAAGTGTTCTTTTCATCTCTGTTACAATTTGTTTTTTTTATGTGAACATAGTACAACTCTTTAATTTTTTTAAATAATTTATTATTTTCGTAGTCCTCATTATAAAAATAATTTATTTTTAGATGAAATATTTAAATATTACTTTTTCTCTAATATTTTTTTATCAATATTATTGTTTCAGAAATTATAAATAGTTGCATTTACAATAAAATAATTTTATCAGTCTTTCTCTTATGTTAATTGTATTTAGATTTGATTTTTTTTTTCTTCCTTTATATATAGATTTGACAAATACTACTGTACATACTAACTTTTATCTTCTATCAACCTTATGAAATCTTAACTCATACATAAAGCTGATCTCTATTCATATAATTTTCTTTTTACTTCTAGTTAAAGATTCATACAAAATTCTTATCACATTTTTTTTGTGCATATCAAAATAATGATCAATATATACTTTAAAGATTTATTAAGATACACTTAAAATAAGATTGAGTATTAAAAAAAGATGAATAACTTATCCTTTTTGTGAATATAATTTTTATTAACATTTCACTAACTTATTACTATGTGATTAACATTTTAAAAAATATATTTATAAAAAAAGCGAGTCAAGATTTTTTATTGATTTTTTTTGTTGTCTTCTGCTGAATATTAAAAATACACCGTGTTAATATTTCAAATATTTTTTAATATATTTTAAAATATCAAAATTAGTGGTAATTAGTGTATTATGAGAGTACAATAGAGAAATAACAAAAAAAATCAGCGAGAATCCAAATTAAAAAAAAAATTGTATAAACTTTCATATTTATTTATTTATTTGATAGTCTAAATACTTTAGTCAACCTCATATGCTCTCTTATTAATTGAATTTGACTTGGTACACTTTGTTAAAGTAGTTTTATGACAAAAATTATAAAAATATTTTTCAATTTTAATTTTAACCCAAATGTAGACTTAATTAGTAAGATTGTTTTTAACAACTTGATTAACATTTACCAAATATTATTTTGTTTTCTTTCTTGGCTGCATTGTGAAATCATTTACTGACAAAGAGTGGTTAAGGTAGGGTCCATCTACATTAATTTGTCATTAACTTCCAAACTCACAATAGGAACCAATCTTTCATTTTAAATTTTCACTAGTGTTCAATGTGTGCAATTTTTTCTAAGTTTGTTGGATTATACATTAACATTAGGTTTAATAATATTTTTTTTCATTGTTATTAAAAATTTTAAAATATAAATTACTGTAGTCTCTTCCATTAAGATAATTATATTAAATTTATTGATCATATTATATATCACTCTACAAGTTAATATTAAACGAGATATTTTTTTGTTGTGAAATATTTCTTAATTTTAGTGATATTTATTGTAGCTTATTTACATGAAATACATCCAAAATAGTTAAACAGTTTTTCCATTAAGTTCAGGTAAGTAGAAAATGTTTGATAAGAACATTTTTTTTATATATTCTAATTAGAGACAAATAAGTTCAATATATATTTTTTATTTATTAAAAATTATTGAAAATATTGGTCAAGGACATATTTTATACACCTAATCTTACGCATTTAATTAATTAATGTATTTTAAATTATTTTATTATTTATAATTAAATTTTAATATATAAATATTAATATTTTAAATATAATATATATATATATATTAAATAATATACGAAAAAATTAATCTTTTTACTTTTTTATTTAAAAAATAACAATCCACCAAGTGTTAGTTACCAGACAAAATAGATTAGAGTACATCGATGAAGTCAAAATAGTAATCTTATATACTAAGTTGTGGTAATTTGTCCGTCATCTTATCTCTAATTTTAACTTATGAATCATAATTTATATCATACAACATAATTCAATTTAATTTTAATTTGTTATGATAATTTAATTATTTTTAAAAGTACGTGTGAGCTCTTATCTTTTAAATAGGAAAAAAATTGATCTAAATTTATAAGAATTAACCAAGAATTTGCAATGAAACATTATCCTCATGAGAGTGAAGTTTATTTGAGTAATTCACATGTTTATTTCTTTCTTTATTTTTTTTCTCATTCTTGTTCTCAGTGGAATCAAGCAACCTAACTCACTTATTGATCCTAATTATTGTTCATTGCGAAGATGACTTTGTATAACTGCTGTACAAAAAAGTAAGAAAAAACAGCATTCTCATTCACATGCTACACGTGTGCTTGTGTTTTTTTTTTCAAATGTTAGTGTGTTTGTATGATGTTAAGGAATTGTAAGAAGAAAACAAAGAAAAAGAGAAAAAAATGTAAAACTATTACAAAGATATATATTGTGTACTTTTTTCTATCTGTTTATATTATTTTCTTTTATACAATTACAATTATTATTTATTTAAAATGTGAATGTTGATGCAAACAAATTCAAAGAGACGTTGAGAATGACACAGAAAACAAAATAAAAGAATAGGAGAAGGTGAGATTAAAATAGAATATTAAAGGTTTTTTTTTTTCTTACCTTTTCAGTTAGAGGAAAATGGCATGTTGGAGAGAAAATGGTAGATAAAATTTCGACA
>Ga0214542_1004547_pt1 | contig 27419 bp, 25 predicted proteins | sample CNSS1metaG_FD_160096 | JGI IMG/M metagenome (GOLD analysis project Ga0214542, IMG submission 160096) | Root nodule microbial communities from cowpea collected in UCLA plant growth center, Los Angeles, California, USA - CNSS1 | ecosystem: Host-associated > Plants > Roots > Nodule | place: USA...
GCTCCCAACAACACAGCAAAGCTCAGAGCAATCAACTGGGTGTTCAAGTATGGCACTGCATTCCTTTTGGCTCCTCTGCAGTGGCTTCTCTGGCAAACAGTTCCTTCTGTCATCAAACACTATTCTCATTGTAGCGGAGGTCAAGGTAGGCGAGCATGGGAAGGGAAAGCACGACCAAAGGAAAGGGACCGACAAACCTGTTGCTGCTAATATCAAGCTCATAGAGTAGAGTGAGGTTGGTTAAGGACATTGGGAGAATGCCACAGAAGCGATTGTTGCTAATGTGAAGGAGTGCAAGGTCTGACAGAAGGCCTATTTCATCGGGTAGGAACCCTGCTATGTCTCCAAAGTTAAGGTCAATGCCAGCCACAACTCTCTCTTTAGGATCATCAACTGAGGGAGCACAGTACACACCTGTGTAGTTGCAAACTGAAGGACCTACCCAATTGGCTGTGAAGTTATTTGGGTCTTAGTAGATCACTAAAGAGAAACTACGTGCGTCCTTTACCCTCACACCATTATAAAAAAAAGAAAAAAATACCTTTTAAAGAATAAGCATGCATTTCATCCCCATTCAAACACATAGCATGCATCAGCATAAAATTTAGAAAAAAACAAAAACAAAAAATTTGCACTATAATAAGTTCAAATTGTTCCCCATTTTTCTTATCACCAAATTATTGGAATCTTTCTTATGATAAATGAGAAAAATAATAAAACATTCTTTGGTTAAATCAGTGGATTTAATAAGAAAATTTTGTTTGTTATCATTTCTTTTAAAATACCCATCTAATCCTGCATACATGAAATTGCTCAAATCCATCTTCTTTTCCATCTCTCTTCCACCATAAACCTTGTTTTCTTTTCCATGGAAAATTATCATAAAGGGGACACATACCTTAAAAATGATTACAAGAAACTCTCTGAATACAAAAAAAATGAAGAATAATTAGTTAGGTTGAAAACTCTGATGGACAGTCTAGGCAAAAATAAGACAAAAAAATATAAAAAAAAAAGAACAAAACAAGGGACATCCTGTCACATGAACTAGATAATTGTCCTCTGAATTAAAGTTTTTGTTCAAAAAAAAGCAACCATGATTTAAAATGATGTGTGGCCTTGTTTCATTATCCAAAAAAAAAATAGAAGTAATTATCTTTTGCTACCCAATTTGAGCCTTTCAACAAATTTCTTCCAAATTATCCTAAATAAGGGTTACCCTCACACTAAGGGTTGACATAATGTTTGCATTTGTTTCATCCGACTGGTAGTTCACCAATACAAAAATATCAAAAAAAGAAAAAAGAAAAAGAAAGAAATTATATGGTTAAATAGAAAAAAAAAGCAAAAGTTTGAAGAATGAGAACAAAAGGTCAAAATATAAAAAGAAAAAAAAAGTGAACAAGAAGAAGTCAAACAAATTCTGAATGAAACATTATTCAAAGATCCTTGTTGAAACAATCCTCACATCACTTGTTTGGGCCTTTACTATCATTTACTTCCATACCCCTAGCCTTGGCCATAATACAAGCCTAATAAAGTCCACACAGATCAAAGATTGGTTGTTATCTTTCGAATGTTTTAATTTAGAGGAAAATTTTTATTTGCTAATAGGTTTGTTCTAAAAAGAGTTATAAAAAAAAGATTGAAAAAGTGTGTTCAAAGATTTTCTTTTAAACACTGCGTAAGTTTATGTTTGGTTGACATGTTTTCAAAGCTCCAAAATCAGCACAGGTAATCAAGCAATCTGGTTAAATTTGGGTTGTCCCCTTTCAATTCATTCTTCATGAAATTCCATTTTTTCTCATACAGTATCCTCCGCTCTAAGCCTAAACTTTGATCAACCTTAACATAGTCCATCTTTATCAATCTCACACCCAAACTAGGGCAATCACTTTGTTTGTAATTCATATATTCTCATCATTCAATCTAAATTGGGGCATTTATTTTCATTGAAGATTGTGATCACATTAGGGGCAACTTGTGAAGACCCCGTCATTTTTAATCTCCTCATTAGGAAAAGCCAAACACACTTTTGTACCCTAAGACCATCCTAGGCTCTCACACAAGGGGCAAATGTTTGAAGTCCCCATCATTTCTTTCATACCATCAATAACTAGGGAAAGCCCAAACACATTTAGTGCCCTAAAACCAATTTAAATTGGGGCAACTACCTAGTTAATCTTCATCACCTCATCCAAACTTTTTCAATCCCTTGGAAATTTCATGCATGTCATTCAAATAGTGTTTCAAAAGAAATGATTAAAAAAATTATTTGTTAGTAAACTGATTAGACCAAAGAAATGATTTGAAAAAGTAAAAAAAAAAAAGTTGAAGGATTCCATGAAATCGAATTAACAATGAAATGGGAATCAATTCAAATTTGTTTTCAAAAAAATGCAAAAAGAAAGATTCATACATCATACCAAGTCATGCATACATGAATCATTCATCTTTTAGAATAAAATAGTTTCCACCTTTCCAATCAAAACCCTCTTCACTCATATGAATGATTATTGAATCCTTTCGTTTTAGAGGAAAAAAAATACACAATTTTGTTTCTATGATGTTTCTCAAATTTATGGTCCTCTTCATTCATATGAATGACCAATATACCCTAAGCCTAGTTTCCACCGGCCCCCAAGCCTAGTTCCCACACTGGTCCCCAAGCCCAGTTTTAACACTAGCCCCCAAGCCCAATTTCCACACTGTCCCACAAGCCCAGTTTGCATACTAGCTCCCAAGCCTAGTTTTCACATTGGCGCCTAAACCCAGTTTTGTTTGGCCTCACAATTTTTTTTCTAACCTCTGAACTTAGTTTTCCTTGCTCTCAAATTAAAATAAAGGAAAAATGAAAATGAAAAAAAAAGAAAATTTCATCCATGCATTCACGCATCCATGTATGCATCATCATATAGGTTCAAAAAGAAAATAATAACATGTCATGCATCATCACATCAAATCATCCATCATACTCCACAAAATCATTGAAAATCATTTCAAAAAAAAAAAAAAGTCAGCAATGACATTTTTTTAAGTCTCACAAATGTTAAGCATTCATGCGGTGTTTGTCCACTTCAAGAGCAAAATTCAAGGTTCTCCTTTTATACATCAAGACCCTCTGCGAGGCAATGGTCATTGATTTCTTATGTCACATCGAGACCCTCTACGAGGCACTAGTCATTGATTTCTTTTGTCAGATCGTGACCCATTACATGGTAATGGTCACTAAATCTTTTGAATAGACCTTCTCCTCGGGATTAGTCTAATCTCTTTTTCAAAAAGTCAAAGTTACAAAAGATTTTTTTTTAGGATTGGGGCCCTCTACATGATAATGGTCGCCGAATCCTTTAGATCTAGACCATCTCCTCGGGATTGGTCTAATTTGGTTTTTTCAATAAATAAAAACAAAACAAAAAGAATTAGTGTATCAAATCGAGATCCTCTACTTGGTATGGTCAAATTTGTTTTCAAATTTATCTTCCTTTGAAACCCGAACGAAATTAATGTTTTTATCTTTACTTATCTTTTATTACGATAATATGAAAATGTCTAATTTTCATATTATCTAATAAAATCTAAGTAAAAAGGGGCACCTGTCAATACCCAATTTCGTCCGGGTGAATAAATTTATTTTCAAAAAAATAAAACATAAAAATAAAAGTTTTAGTTAATGAAAAATAAAAAATAATGTGAAACAAAATTTTCTTCAAAACTTTAATTTTAGAAAAAAAGAAAAGAAAAAAAGAGAGATGAAAAAGGAAAAAAAAAAGAGAAAAAAGAAGGAAAAGTCCAATTTGTTATTAATTATCACATTCCTTTTCATGAGCCCAACAACTCAAATATTTTATACCCTTTGTTTTTAAAAGAGAAAGTAGTGATATGATTGTAATGATTAGAAGCAATATCTCTTCAAATGGTAAGAATCAATATTACTAATTGGGATTTATTTTGTTCTCTGATTTGTTGACGGTTGGAATCAATATTGTTGATCTTGATTGATTTTGTGCTCTGATTTGTTGCGATTTGATTCCCATACTGTGCTATTATCATAACCAATTCCTTCCTTATATTGTTTATTACAATTAAGGCTGAGATTGCATTGATATTGCAAGGTATGAGTATAAATATGCACTCTATCAGGAAAGAAAAAAAATTTTTTTACACTTCTCTAATTCTTTCCCATCACCACTTCCACATACACGCATCATTCTTCATCTCTCTTTAAAAAAAACATATGGGAGGAGGTAGAACAAAAAAAGAAGAAGAAAACATTCTCTACACTCTCTCTCTTTCTCTCATTACCACCCACATAGACACCTCTCATCGTTATCTCTATTGGAAAAACAAACACAAAAATATTAGAAAAGGAAGCAAAAAAAAAAGAAAAGAGAAAAGGTGAGGAGATATTGAAATTTTTTTAAGATATGTCACTCTCAATTCTTTCATCTTTTGATTTAGTTCTTTTCAATTTTCATTCTTTTTTTTTAATCATAAAAAAGATTTTTTCCCCTTTATTGTCTGTCTGGTTGCTCGCGTCGCATGACATCCAATTTAGACTTTTCTTTTTTTTCTAAAAATATATACAAATGATCTAAAAATAAAAATTAGCTTTCTTTGTTTACTCTTATGTATCTATTTGGTTGCTTAAGTCGCAATGATATCCACAACTACTTTAAAATAACTTTAAAAAAATATTAAAAATTTGTAAATGATTAAAAAATAAAAAAAATAAGATTAGAAAAAAAAGAATTTATTTGAAGTGTCTATCCAGCCGCTCGCGTCGCATGACACCAATTTTAAAATAATACTAACATTTAAATAAAAAGATTTTCAAAATTATAAAACAAATTAAATCATTTTCAAATAATTTTCCAAATAGATTTTTCAAAAAGAACTACGTAACCCTGATTCTCCATTCACATGGAGATACATAGGAGCAATGATTAATCCTCGTCGGGCCCAAAAAATCAAAAAAATAGTTTTGTTGTTTTTTGTACATTCTTTTATTAATATATTTGGGGAAAATTAAATATTTTGAAAAAAGTACATAACTTTTACACATTTAATTAAAGGTACCGTCTTAGGAAGGACGTTGTGGGGTTCTAATACCTTCCCCACGCATAATCGACTCCAGGACCCAAAATTTGGTTTTTCGTAGACCTTGCTCTTTTTTATGGTTTTCCATAGTTTCTTATAATAACCATGGTGGTGACTCCAAACACTTTTTTCAAAATTTTAATTTTTGGTTCGTCGTCCTGTCGCGATTTTGATTGCGACACTATCTGTCACAACCGAAATCGCGATGGGATGACGAACCAAAAATAAAATTTAAAAAAAGAGGTTTGGAGTGGCCACCATATTATTATAGGAAACTATGGAATACCATAAAAAGGAGTAAGGTCTACGAAAACAGAGTTTGGGGTACGGGAGTTAATTACGCGTAGGGAAGGTGTTAGGACCCTACAACGCCCATCCTAAGACGGTACCTTTAACTAAAATACAAATTGATGTCGTCTCCCTTAAATGTTTATTTTAAAAAAATAAAATAAATAGATAAATAAAATAAATAAATAAATAAAGATAACAAAGAAAAACAAAGGAAAAAAAAAGATTTTTTGTTTTTTGGGCCCGACAAGGGTCACGTAGTTTTTTATGAAAAAACTTTTTGAAAAAAAAACTTTTTGAAAAAACAATTTGTGTGAAGATGTTGATATCACTCTCTTTTTATATTTGAAAATTTTGTATTTTTTTTAGTAATCTTATAGTAGAGCGAAGGTATTAAGTACTAAGACGACGCGAGCGGTCACACGTCACACGAGCAGTTATACATTTTAAAAGTTAAAAGGGTATTTAAAATATTTATTTGTTATTACTTCCTTTAAAAAAACTTCTGAAATAAGACATTAATACCCAAAATATATGACTATTATATATCCACAATTTATGAAAATATTAGGAAAATAAATAAATAAAAGATTAGGAAATAACGTTTAGGATTAAACATATTATTTTAATATGAAAAAGTTTTACAACCCTTAACATGAAAAAAAAAATGGCACAACATATTCATACAATGTTAAAACATGATATCTCTCACTTATTCACGCATCAACGTTCACAACCCAATGCAATCAACAAACATTAATTATAAAACTAATGAACCCAAAAATGCATGACAGTAATGCTTTCTCCATATCAAAAAGAAATAGTGAAAACATCAAATTCAACCAAGATCAAAAACACTTCTCGAGAAATACTGCATAACACAATAAAATATTAATTTTGCAAACCTGAACCGGAGATCGGACTTACAATAGTTGCGTTGGAACACCAAGAAGCACGTGGGGGTGGCGATCGAAGGTGAGTGGGTTTTTTATGTGTGAGGGTTAAAAGAGAACATGTGCTTAGGGTGAGAGAGGTCTCCAGAAATTTTTGAGAGAGAAAAATTCCTTTCTTTTTTTTTTCTGATGGGTTTATATACACAACACTATAAATCTAATGTAATCTCGTAAAAAAGGTCTGTCTTAATTACAACGAATTTTAAAAGGCAAGAACTGGTCTTAATATTATCACATTATGGGAATCAAATCATAGCAAAAAAAGCACAAAATCAAACGTGATCAAAAAAAATAATTCTAATTAGTAAAAAGATATTGCTTTGAATCATACACCCAATTAGCACTTAAAATGCCTCGAAAACATCATGCTTTATGATCATACACAGATTCCAATGCATTTAATTGGCTCTGATTGCTTTTACTACTGATAGAGGCCGTACCCCACCAAATTAAAACACTTAAAATGCAGTATATGAAAGTGAACCAAGTCGTCTCCCAACGACCAATATTTTCATTCAAAGCTTCAATTTCAGATGAACACAACAATAACACATGGGGGTTTAACAGATTTACGGATGCAACACACAACTAAAAATTTAAATGCAGACGTCTAAAATTAATGTAAAAGCAGTGTTGATTCCTTGCTTCAAATGAACATCCACCAATCACGGATTACAACTAAAAATGGTTATATTAACTCTCATAGAACCCAAATTAACTACTAAGCGCAAATTAACCCGAACTCAAGTGTAATTAAGCAAAGCACACATCCATGAATCTGCTATAGTTCACTAAGCATGAACACACAATGATTCCACTCTACAATTTAAGCAAAAACAGAATGGTTTCCTTATTTAAACCCAAATGCAAATTCAGAATTCAGAGATTAACATAACTCCACCGAACAAAACACTAATCTCAAGGTTTCAATCCATTATCTGCAAAGAATCAACACATAAACTTAGTTCCTCATGGAATCCGAATAAGGCTTAAACATAAATTTTGATTCAACCATCCAAATGAGTGCAAATTGATGCAGAAAACCTAAATTGGTGCAGGAATCGAAAATGAGCAAGAAAAGAAAGGGGCAACAACGAAAAACAGCAACCAAAATCGAAAATGCTTCAATATAAATGTTACCCAAACGGTAGAAAACGTTAATACAACTTCAATGTGTTGTCCAAGACTCATAAAACGTGAAAAACGTGAAAAAATCGTTTGTGCCACCATGGGTCACCTTCCAAAGCTTAAAAACAACAAAAATGGAAGTTTGAGAGAGTGGAGAAGAAGATGGAGCGGCTGGTCTCCTCCATGCAGACCTAATTTCGTGGTCATCACCCCTGCCACTCATATTTACAAAACTGCCACTCTGCCACTCAGAATTACAAAAATGTCACTCCTGGGCCTCTAATGTTGGCTCATTCACTCAGATGACGTGGAAATGACATGGCAATGATGTGGCGATGATGTGGCGACTCTCTTCAACTGAATATTGATGTCCAAACTCCAAAATTGCTTCACCCAAATACCTAAAAATAATTAAAAACAAAAATTAGGCCAAATAATGTGAAATTAGTCCAAATTCAGAACAATGGCCCAATAAAGTCCAATAGATGAAAAACACTCTAAAGATGAACAATTAAGCATTAATCAACTATCTAATGGATACACAAAGGCTAGTGGAATGAAATAAAATAATGACTCATCAACTGCATTGAATTCAAAATATCTGTGCAAATTAATTGATTGATTATAATATTAAACATGTTGATTCTATAAATACTTGCATAAGCATCATGCATCTACATTCATATTTGATAGGAAGAGCCAAACCTTGATACAATATGCCTCGTAGACAAACAGATGTTCAATATGATGAGGAGATTTCCACTTTGCCCACTCCATCTGCTCTCATTGTCGTGAATCATGGAAGACTTGAAGCATGGTTTTGAAGGCCATGAAGATAGTATTCAAACCTTCCTGATTGAGATCACTAGAAAGAAAATCACCATTCCTAAGGTGTTGTGTTTCTCATGGCTAATGGCTAAGAACTTTGAAGTCTTGCAACAACACCTCGAGTCACAAAAGCTTAAGACATCTCTTGAGCTTTCGGGCAACATCTATCTAGATTTGGTGAAGGTATTCGATGCCAATCTCAAGTTCAGCAATGGCATACTAAAATCAAGTGTGAAAGGTGTTGAGATGGAGAACACAAGGCACACATGGAAGGATGTAGCTAGGCTTAGGCAAAGAGGTGTGCAAGTCTATAAAGGATAAACTACTACAGTGGATGAATCTAACAAGGTTCAATACTTCAATCAATGTGTGCGCATTCCAGGAGAACAAACTTGCAATTTTCATGTGGGAAGGCTTCGTGTGGAAGAGAGGTTGCTAGCAATGATGGTGACCAAAATCATTATGCCTAGGGGGCGCATCCATTCAACCTTGAATGAATGAGACTTGGTGGTGATTTATTGCATCTAGAATGGAGTTGTTGTTGAATGGACCTACATTATTCGTGACCACATGATGAAGGCCAACAAGATTACAAAATTCAAGTTACCCTATGTTGTGCTTATCTCTAAGTTCACTGAGCATTTTAGAGTATACGTGGAAGGGGAAGTTGAGGAATCCACTGGCTTGCTGAACCATGTTTCCACTCTTAACATGCACAAGATGAGATTTACAAAATTTTGAAACACGTGGCTGGTAGAAGGTAAAGTTGCAGCCAATGTTGAAGTTGGAGCCAATGATCATGAAGTTGAAACAAGTGGAGCAAACCAAGATGAAGATGATGCCTCTAATCCACAACATATGGCAATTGTGATTTATCATCCTTTAGAGGATAATGGTTCCGCATATGTCATGCATTGGATATTAAACCTGGAATTGAACAACTACTGGAACTAAGTGATAAAGCAAACTAGATCTAAAAATTTGAAGTTAAATCACATTAGTGATAGGGAGAGCATGTGCATATGTGAAGTGTATGCATGCTTATGTGTTTTTGCTTGTATGTATATTTATTGTATGCAAAAGCTATTTCAGATTTCTCAATTCAACCTGAAGATGTTGGCTTCATCAAATTAGGGAGAGCTTGTTAGCACAAATGCAACCTTTCTATTTTTATTTTTTCTTCCAATAACCTATAGATTTAAGGAACTAAAATAAGAATGACAATCAACTTATTTTTTTAAATCTACAAAACCCAAAATCGTGAACCACTTGGTTTTGCAAGGGTTTTAGGAGGCATCTGCAACATGCATTAGAGAGAGTGTATCACTTTGTTTATAAGCATTTTATAATAACTAGGGATATGGTTTTACATGGAGAAAACCACCACGAGAGAAAACGTGAAGAATGAAAGTGGAAACTGGGAGGGAAACGTTTTCGGAGGAACATCAAGAGGTAAGGGAAGTTTGACCTTGTGTTTTCTCTCTTTATACTTGTGAATGTCTGCAGCTATGTTGTTTGTTCTGAAACCTTGGTTCATGGTTGTTGCCATGTTTTTTTTTCCTGCATGTGGTGTCTATTTTCCTTGCCCTGGTTCTCTACAGTTTGGTTAGTTTATGGATTCATTATTATGTCAGATAGCTTGTTTTAGTGGCCTTGTGGAAGACCCATGGTTTGCATGGTTTGTTTTAGGTGTAGATTCGTGTTTTTTACTAACCTACTATATACTTCATTTGGTGCATCATGGAAGACCCATGTCCTTCATGTAAAGCAACATTGCAATTTTCTCCCTTTTATATTGCTGCTAAAGGTTAGTGTGGTTGTTTAGTTGGTCCCACTATATGTGATGTAGTGGTTGGAATAGATAAGTGATGCATTCATTTAGTTTTTTTATTGCTTTTCTTTCACTTTGTTTTGTTGATTGCACGAGTCTTGTAGGTTCGGGTGTTGTAGTTGAGTTTATTTGTTGAGTGCATGAGTCTTGTAGGTTGCTATAGGTCAATACGTAAAGGTGATGTTAGTGTTTTACAGTGTTTTGCATAAGGGCCTGCCTTTATATTCTGGTGCAACGTTCTGGTTTGGGTTACAATTATTTTCTTCAATATTATGATAGTAAGTACATAAAAAGGTGGTTGTGAGAGGGCCATGTGAGTTGAACCACTCTATAACCCAAGAAAATATTTAGTGCAACTTTAAGTGTCAAGTCTTAGACCTTTAGGTAAATGTGTTGAAGCAATTATAATCTTGATGAGACAAACTAGCATGTTTGGTGCACGTACAAGACGATTCTTTTCTTGTTGTAGGTAAGTGATTTAGGCAAGGAATAACATAATATCCAGAGATGACTTTTTCGTCTATGTGAGGCAGTGGAAATGAGTCATCTTTGTTTGTGCGAGGCAGTGGAAGAGGATAGGTTTGAGTGTTGCACTATCTCGCCTGTGAAAGGCAGTTGATAGGCTAGAAATGTTTCACCTTAGTTTCGGCTAGTTGCTGAACATAATGCCCAGTGTGCGATGCATCAAAGTTATTACTCGTAAGTCATTGAGGAGTAAGGGAGATAGGTCTGGTGCTACGGTGGCCGGACAACTCGAACATGTTGGTTCTAGTAAACTAGATGATGTGGTGGGGTAACCGGTGATAGGAAAACAAAACATGGTTGTTATTGCTATGCTTGAGTATTTTACTTGGATGTGATGATGAGTATTATATGTAATGTTTATTTTGCTGAAATTCGGTTATATATCATTACTTATGGTTAACTTAACCCTATTTATTTGCTTGTGTTTGTTATGTGTGATGATCATATAACGTGTGTGTTATACGAGAGCAGGGGATAACGTAGATGCTTCTAGCGTGGAGTATATTGACGAGAGGATGAGTGAACTCAAAATTTTTATTTTATTTTATCAACTTGTTTAAATTAAGTATTAAAGACGATGTAATTTCTTTTATTCGTCGTTCACTACAAAAAAAAATTGTGTTAAATATGACAATTATTTTTTGTATAATATCGCGTTTATAATTGTCGTATTTTACTCGTGTGGCACAATTTGCTCAAAAGAAACAAAAAAAAATTATTTTTGTTTTTTGAGCCCGACAAGGATTAATTCTTGCTCCTATGTATCTTCATTCATAATGGAGAATCAAGGTCACGTAGTTCTTTATGAAAAAATGTTTTGAAAACAATTTGTTCGAAGACGTTGATATCACTTTTTTATAGAAAAGCGAATGTATTAAGTACTAAGACGATGTAAGACCCGAAAAAATTAAGTAAATAAATAAGTATTTATTTAATAAATGTGAGAGAAAGAATCTATAAATTAATTAATGCGGAGATTTATGACAAAGAAGTACTGGAAGCTCAAGTGGTTGTGCACACTTGGTGTGTTTGAACCTTGTTGTTATTTTTATTATTATTATCATTATTACTATTTTATTGTTTGTGCAATATTTTGGAGCAATAGTTATTTGTTATTCCTGGTTTGTTTATTGTTTGGTTGTCTAGGATTGTGTTGGGTATATCACTTTGTTTTGATGGTTTTATATGAATTTATAAAGGGATAGATATGTGCTTATACTTGAATGATGCATATGAGCTGTGATGTTGTAAATTTGAGTATATGAAGTATTTGAATGCATATTTTGGTTTTTGGATGTTTGAGAACTAAATTATTGGATGCTAGGAACTGAATTAGAGTACCTAAAACTAGTAGTGTCACATTACTGGAGTAGTGCATGAAGGTGCACAGTGAACTATAACACCCCAATTTTGGGATGTCATGGAAAGTTAGAAAACGAATGCGTTTTACGAAAAAGGATTATCATTAAAAATGTACTGATAAAAAAAACTTTTAATTTGATTTAAATTACATAATTCAAAATGTCAATTTGTCTAAAAAATTCAAATAACAATTACGAACAAAAGAAAAGTAAATATACTTTAGTATCTGATTTAAAACAACTAAACAAATTATAAAAACTCCCGAGTTCATCCTAGCCTCTCGTCGATCTACTCCATGCCAAAAGCATTTGCATTATCATCTACTCTCGTATAACACACACATTATACGATCATCGCACACACAAACAAACAAATAGGGGTAAGCTAACCATAAACAATGATGTATAAAAGAAATTCATAAATAATACATGTCCAATAATACTCAACGTCGCATTCAAGTAACACTTAAGCATTATGATCACAATCAATCCTTGGTTTGAACACACCAACCCCAAAATCCAAATAATCATACCAAAACCAAACCTAGCATCACATTCATCAAAAACCTTCAAACATAGTGATCATAATCAAGCTTTGGTTTTCCACGGCCTCTCACCCCATAACAACATCTTGTTTTCTAGAACAGTTGGTTCGATGTGTCACACTATTGTAGCCAGATTGTCTCCCTTATTCCTCAAGGAATTATAAGTAAAAACATCGATGCATCGCACATCGGGCATTATACTCGCAAAGAGCCAAAATAAGGTGAAAACATCTTTCCCCACCCACTGATTCACACAGGCAAGAGGGTACAACACTCGAACCAATCATCTACCACTGCTTCACACAAGCGAAGATTGTAACATCCCTAAGCAATATTACTAATTTTTAATAAATAAAATTACAATTAAAATAAATACCGCATTGATTATAACAATTTCCCAAAAGCGTGGGAAATTTAAAACCATAATTGATACCATACATAGTCCGAATGTACAATATCGTTAAACAGAAATGTTATTAAAATTCATCATAAAATATTTACATCAAAATCAAAACAATAAAGTTCCTTTCAAAATCTCAAGTAGCCCATGCTCTCCGTCTCTAAGCATCTCCTGGCTCACCTGTCACATCATCTGCTCCCGGATAACAAATTATCCGATCATCGCCAAACACACACAGATAGGGTGAGCTATGCACAATAACAATATAAACAGATATATGAAATAAATATGTTTCCCAACCCAAAAATACATAATTAAAATCCTCATACTTTTCAAATCACCCAACCATGACCTCATAGTCCTTCATGAGTCATATGCATGAACTAGTCTTGGGACTTCCCTGTGCTCCCGCGAAACTAACTCATTCGTGGTCCAACCCTATGAGCCTATCCCGCTCATAGTCCTACCCTACAGACTCCTCGCCTGTAGTAAAAACATCCAAGCCTCACAACTTGGACCCTGGCATGCACGCAATCACCATACTATGGACTCCTCGCCCAATAGTAACCGACGGGAACATCACAGTTCCTTGCCCATCATGCGCCCGACACATGCAATCACCACACTAAGGACTCCTCGCCCATTAGTAGCCGACGGGAACTCAACCAGTTCCATGCCCATCATGTGTCCAACCACCGAGCACATCCCAAACCCCTATTGGACTTAGTCCCTCAAGCCCAAACACCACCCACATGCATATACATCCTATCCTTAGCATAAAACAGCCAAAACGTACATGCAAGCACACATAAACATGGAATTTCATATAATCTCGCTTAAGCCAGGGACCCTCGCCCAAGCTAAGCCCTCTGCTTCGCTTAGGCTAGTCCACGTCGCCTGAGCGAGCTTAAAACAACCACAACATCACGTTATCTCGCTTAGGCGAGATCCCCTCGCCTAGGCGAGCTAAAGCATCCCTCAAAATATCACTCACACCTCGCCTAGACAAGGATCTGCTTAAACAACGTCATTTCTCATCGCGACCTTGCTTAGGCGAGTGTCTCTCGCCTAAGCGAGACTAAGTCGCTCAAAATTACCAAAAACTCTCGTTTGGGCGAGATGTCGCGCTCAAAACGCCCAAGTTGCCTCGCGACCTCGCTTAGGCGAGTGTCTCTCGCCTGAGTGAGACTAAGTCGCTCAACCCAAACCAAACGTCGCCTGAGCGAGCAGCGCGACCCAAACTATACGTGAGGTTCTGCAACTCTCGCCTAGACGAGATAGACTCGCTTGGGCGAGACTTGCAGAGTTCCCTCACTGTCACACACGCATTTTACCCAAAACATTATCAATTCATACCCAAAAATATACCACCAAATATGCAATCGCTACTAATGTAATTGTAATGGCAATCAAAAATTGAAAAAGCCCTTGCACACTCAAAACTCCACTCCCTCTCTCAAATTCGTGCTTCTCTCTATAAGAGTCCACCACAATGCCCAAATCCTCATAAGGTTTGAACCCGCCAATTCACCTTTGGTGATACACATAAAATTGGCATACATAGGACTCGAACCCAAGTCCTCTCACACAATTAAGTACTCTCAACCATTTGAGCTACTACTTTTCCACAGCACACTAAACAATAATTAATGCCATAAAGGCGCTTTCTACCCGCATTTATTAATTAATTAAATATTTAATTAATTAATTTCACGGGTCTTACAAAGATGGCCCATTTCCACTGCTTCATACGGGCGAAAGAGTCACCATTGGGTTCCTGGGTATGAAAAACCTCACACAATATTTAATTCCACCTAGAGCTTTCAACAAGGCAAAACATTCTCAACATGCAACACATGAGAATTTATATATTTCCAACAAAATACACGCCACCCACATCATGCATGGGAAATAAAGTTCCATAACAAAAACCCATCAACTTACCAAACAATACATTCAAGAAATGAACTCAACGAATGACATTCATTCAAACACATGCATAACATCACACTCAATTAAATATCCTCAAATCACCACTTTAGTAAAACCAAATAAAAAGTACCACACAAAAAGTATAAAAAGCCAAAATGGAATTTCATTCCAAGAATATAAGGAAACGAAACATGCTTTTAATATGAATCAAGAAAAAAAACAAAAAGCTATATTACCAAATTCATTTTCGTAATCCACACTCCAAAAGACCAAAAAAGAAATTAAATAACTTGTGGGCATTGCATGATTGTCACAAGGAAAAGTTATCTTAAATGATAATGAAAGAGAGAAAACAAAGTTATTAAATAGTCTTTTACAAAAAAAAATGTGGTTGCACTTAAAATAAAGGGGAACAACCAAAAGAAAAACTCCACCAAAACCATTCATAACCAATCATCACGTGCCCATGAACCATGGTACGTGAAAGAGAATGGAAAAGAAAGAAAGAAAAAAGCTTTTACGTGAATAAGTGAGAAAACCAAAAGTGTGAAGAATGAAAGAGAATGCATGGTAAAGAGAGAAGTAAACAAGGAAAGAGAAATTGTATTTTCATGTGGTCCCCGTCAATGCATCCACCAACATCCACCAACATCCACCAACTGCACCCACAATTAAAGAAGAAAAGCACAAGAAAGAAAGAGAGATAAACTTTGTACTAATAGCATGTAAGCACCCCAAACCTTTAAAGGAAAATGACAAAACATGTGAACCCACCCATGCACCGACCACACATTCCAAAAACATGAGAAAATGTGACCCATTAATAAAACCAACAAGAAACCCTTACTACCCCTAACATATACATCCCATCAAAGCTAAAAGTTTCCTAAATCTTAAGCTAGTTTGACTTATGTCCACACATGAAACCTCCACCGAAAAGCATAAAATAATGAAACGGAAAGAAGAAAGACACTTGGGGAATACAACTCCACTCAACGCTGCAACTACCTACGTGATATCCAAAGTTGCGACCCATACACTTTTGTATGACCCTCCTTTCCAACCAAACACCCCTGACACAATTGCTGCTTCCCTCCAAAGTGCCCCATTCCATCCCAAACTTTAAAGTTTCTAATGCCCTTATTTACGGCTGGTACATAGAACATGAAAGCACTCCACCACGCTGCACTCATCCACCATGAACCATACACAACGCCCACACATTCCAACCAAAGAAAATCAAGACAAATGGACCAAACCTTTCCCTATCTAACACCTAACCACTCAACATGAACAAAGAAAAGAAACTTAAACTACTCAAGAGTGAGGCAAAGATTGAAACCAAAGAACCACCACCCATGTATCTAGAAATCGAAAACGAACTTGCCACAAGGAAACACGCAGAAACGCATGCCCTACACTTCCAAACCTTCAACCCATGACACCACAACTCATGTAAACAAAAGAACTACATAATCATATCACAAACAAGGTTCAGTTTCAACAACAGAAGCATGAACATCACCCATACATTTTAATATACCCTTTAAAGTCTCATTCACCAAGTATAAAAGGTAAAAGAAGGAAACAAGGTCAACTTCAAACAAAACAGAAAATAAAATTAACTTCCCCTATATACCATTAACTCTTGACTAAGCCATCACCCGTGACTTTGCCTCATGCATGAAAGAAGAGAAGAAAAATGCAAGTAAAACAGTGACACCATGCACACATATAAATCATCCCACTCACAAGGCTTCATGCAATATTGGAACAATAATACAACCACAGAATCCATGGCTAGCACTACACATAGCAAACATCAAGATCAAGCAAGAAAACAAGGAGAACAAAAATAAAGTATAGCTTCCCCTACCTTGTTAGCAACTTCAAACCTATGTTCCCTTTCTTCCGCAACCTCCTCTTTTACTCTCTATGTTTCTCCCATTTCTCCAACTCTCTTTCTCTCTTAAAACCCTAATATTTAAAACTAGATTTATCTCTTATTATTCCTAGCCTTTTCTGTTTATATTTAAAAAAATAAAATATATTATTTGGCCGTTTGGCCTTTCTATTAAAGTATGGCAGCAAAGGTTTTCCAAAAGAAAAGAAAACGGATTTGATATGCAATTCCATTCCGTAAGAGAAATGATAGGTTGACACCCACATTTTACCACTTTTTTTACCACCTTATTTGACATCACTGTGTGGCATTTTATGTATCATTTTTAATTAATTTTTATATTTTTGCGCTGGCACTGGAGATTGAAAATATATCCCGCGTGTGGGTACATTTTGGTCTCATTTTCACCTACCAAGCCTCCCACCATTTTCACCTCATTTTTTCACACTCTATTCGCTCATTCTCTCTGTTTGGTTTGTTCCTTTTCACCCACCAAGCCTCCACCCACGAGAGGAAGAAGCAATTTCATTTTGGCGGTGGCTCTCCTTTAATGGAGAAACTAGGTCTTCCATTTTCGTTTCCTATTTTCACCCAGATATTTTTTTTCTTCGTTCCTTCCCACCCACGAAGCCTACCACCAAGGAAACCTCCCATACATAATTTCTTCAAGGAACCCTAAAAGGAGCATTGGTCTCATATTGGTATTGGAATTTGGGCAGTTTTTGCACATTTATTATTGATAAAGTTTTTGAAAGGGTGGGAGGAATATGTATGCCGTTCCTCGCATGGTGCACCCCAATTGTGCGCACGAATAGCACACCCATTTCTACTGCTTCTTAACCAAGTCTAAGTTCCTTTTTTTGAAAAAAATTATTGCCTTACACATATTTGGAATTAACATGCAACTTAAGACAAAATAACTTGTAATCCGCCAATGAGTTTTTGCACATTAAATGTTGACAGAGTCTTGGAAAGGGTAGAAGGAATGTGTATTCCCATCTTCACATGGTGCTCCTCAGTTGTGCACACCAATACCATACCCCTTTGACACTGTTTCTTAGCCAGGTCTAAGTGAATTTGGGAAAAAACTTGCCTTACACATGTATGAAATTAACTTGTAACTCAAGACAAATTAACTTGTAACCCAAAAAGACTTTTTGCATAATAAAATGTTGATAGTTTTGGAAAGGGCGATATGAAACACAATTTTCATCTTGACATGGTGAACCTTAATTGTGCACACCAATACCACACCCCTTCCTATTGCTTCTTAACCAGGTCTAAGTGCCTTTTTTGAAAAGAAAAATTGCCTTACACGTATTTGAAATTAATATGCAACTCAAGACAAAATAACTTGTAACCCACCAATGAATTTTTGCACATTAAATTTTGACAGTTTTGGAAAGGGCAGAATGAATGCGTATTTCCTTCCTCACATAATCTTCCCCAGTTGTGCACACTAATACCACACATTTTGCTAATGCTTCTTAGTCAGGTCTAAGTGCATTTGGGAAATAACATGCCTTAAAAATATTTGAAATTAACTTGCAACTTAAGACAAATTAACTTGTAACCCATGAAGGACTTTTTGCACAATAAAATGTTGACAGTTTTGAAAAGTGAGTAGAAAACTTGTAACCCAGGTGTGCACAAATGGGATGCACCATGTGAGGAAGAAAATTATGTTTTCTACTGCACTTTCCAAAACTGTCAACATTTTATTGTGCAAAAAGTCTTTCATGGATTACAAGTTAATTTGTTTTGAGTTGCAAGTTAATTTCAAATATTTTTAAGGCATGTTATTTCCCAAATGCACTTAGACCTGACTAAGAAGCATTAGCAAAATGTGTGATATTGGTGTGCACAGTTGGGGAAGATTATGTGAGGAAGGAAATACGCATTCCTTCTTCCCTTTCCAAAACTGTCAAAATTTAATGTGCAAAAATTCATTGGTGGGTTACAAGTTATCTTGTCTTGAGTTGCATATTAATTTCAAATACGTGTAAGGCAATTTTTCTTTTCAAAAAAGGCACTTATACCTGGTTAAGAAGCAGTAGGAATGGGTGTGCTATTCGTGCGCACAACTCGGGTGCACCATGCGAGGAAGGGCATACATATTCCTCCCACCCTTTTAAAAACTTTGTCAATAATAAATGTGCAAAAACTGTCCAAATTCCAACACCAATATGAGACCAATGCTCCTTTTAGGGTTCCTTGAAGCAATTGTGTATGGGAGGTTTCTTTGGTGGTAGGCTTCGTGGGTGGGAAGGAACAAAGAAAAAAAATATCTGGGTGAAAATAGGAAACGAAAATGGAAGACCTAGTTTCGCCATTAAAGGATAGTCACTGCCAAAATGAAATTGCTTCTTCCTCTCGTGGGTGGAGGCTTGGTGGATGAAAAGGAACAAACCAAACAGAGAGAATGAGCGAATGGAGTATGAAAAATTGAGGTGAACGGAGTATGAAAAAATGAGGTGAAAATGGTGGGAGGCTTGGTAGGTGAAAATGAGACCAAAATGTACTCACGTGCGGGATATACTTTCAATCTCCAATGCCAGCGCAAAAGTATACAAATTAATTAAAAATGAAGCATGCCACTACCATGGTTCAAACACATGTACCTTCGCACCGCACCAAAAGCACAAACAACAACCACCAAACTACGAGCTTTCTCAATATATATGATGCACCAGTAAATTATAAATGCATAAGATTCACATGCTTTAATTGAATAAAATAATTAAAATCACTACATAAAGAGAGCCCAATTGGAACCCATGTACCTGCACTCACAAATACAATTTCCAACCACCAAACCAATTACTTTCTCATGTTACAATACACAGTACTTAATTATATACACATATCCGCAACATTAAATATAATATTAAAATTTAAAATAAATAAAACAATAACTTACATCACTTAAATAATTATTATAATTACAACAATAACTCAAATCACTCAAATAATAATTATTTCATATTTCATAATTTAATAACTTAATTAAATTAAATAAATCAACAATCTTAATCAAGTCATTAATTTTTTCCCATGTGTTTCCCTTTAGTCTAATTTTTCCTAGGTCTTACATGAACCGCCAAGCGATAGCAAGATATAGGGAAGCCTTGTGTGTCATGGCACCTACCTAGAGGTGCACTACCATTTTGCTTGGGGGCGCTTAAGTTGCGCCTGGAAATAGTGAAAGTGGCAAGGTGCGTTTATGATGTCTTTTGCATGGCTTGTTGTGTTAGGTCTGATCTAGTGGGTAGGTTCATGATTTTTGTTGCAACACATGAATAATATGAGCGAGGAGGTTCATATTAATGATACTCTCGTGTGAGGATATAAGCGGGGAGGGTCATATGTTAAGTGCTCACACTTGAGAGTTGTTGTGTGCGGGGAGGTTCGTAGCTGGATGGATCACGCATGTTGGACTACGGGTAGGGAGTTCGTAGAGTTGAACTATGAGCGAGGTGGTTCGTCAAGTTGGACCACGAGCAGACAGGTTCGTGGAAGCATTGGAATCCTTAAGACCAGCTTGAGTGTGTATCTTGCATAGGGTAATGTGTTTTTCGTAATTTCGTTTTAATGTATTGAGATGTGAACTTAGACTAGGAGATGCTTGACTATGTCATGAGCGGGTAGGTTCATGGCTGGTGGTGAACACATGATAATATGAACGGGGAGGTTCATATTATGATGCTCTCGTGTGAGGATATGAGTAGGGAGGATCATATGTTCCACGCTCACACTTGATGGCTGTTGCGAATGGGGAGGTTTGTAGCTGTTGGATCGCATGTGTTGGACTACGGGCGGGGAGGTCCGTAGAGTTGGACTACGAATAAGGAGGTTCGTAGAGGTAGGACCATGAGCGGGCAGGTTCGTGGAACCATATATATCTTGGGTCCATGGTTAAGAAATTGTGCGTTGGAAACCTTAGGGCAATAAGGTTTCTTGGTTGAAATAAAGTAATTTGGGGTGAACTTCTATGTATTAAATTATATGTTTATATTGTTACATGAGCTCACCCTTTCTGTGTGTGTTTAGCGATGATCTTGTAATTCGTTACACGGGAGCAGACGTTGTTTTAGGTGGAGTTGGTGACGCTTAGAGCTAGAGAGGGGCTAGCTTTGTAAGTTTTAATAGGCTATATTTAACTATTTTGTAAACATTTAGTAGATTAGTTTTGAACTATGTAAACCTAGAGTTTAATTTATGGTTTTGAATTTCGAGACATTTTATTAAGGTTTTAATTTTCCCGCATTTTGGGAAAGAATTTTGAATAATAATGGCATATTTAATATTATTTTACTTTATTTTATTTAAATTAGTAATATCCAGTCGGGATGTTACAGACGATACGAGCGATCACACAAGCACTTATACCTTTTAAAAGTTAAAAGTGTGCTTAAATTATTTATTTATTATTTTTTTAAAACTTTCCAAATAAGATAGGATACCAAAAAAGTGTGACTATCATATATCCATAATTTATAAGAACATTAGGAAAATAAATAAATAATTAAAAGATAGGAAATAAAGTTTAGGATTAAACATATTATTTTATTATTTGTAAAAGGTTAAATAAAAAAGTTAAAAATAATACTTAAGATAAAAAAGCATGGCACATGATCAACCCTTATGATTTCATGTGCAATACACTTATATGTTATAACTTATAACCATATCATGGGCCAACCCAATGTGTTAACATATACTTAAGGAAAAATATGAAGTCATGGCATATAAAGAAAAAGAAAAGTGGGACCAACCAAAATGTGTTAGAAAACGAGACTCACACAAACATAGAATGTTAAAACATGAGATCTCTCACTTATTCATGAAATAACGTTTGCAGCCAAATGCAATTAACAAGCATTAATTATAAAATCTAATGAACCCCTAAAATGCATGATAGTGATGTTAATTGCAAATTCTGATTTGGATCCATTTTAGTCAAAAAATCATTGCATTATATTTTGTCAATTTTGCATCACTGCATTTGTCATTGCACAGAGTTAATGTTGTCAATTTTTCTTTGCACGTTCCTTCAACCTTCATCATTCTACATTTTTCCTGCTCAAAGCTATCATTTAAATAAATAGCATTTTGTGTTGTTGCTAGAGATTAAGTTCCTTAGTCACTTTGTATTTTGGGTTCAGGATCAAGTTCCTCCATTCTCTGTAGCTATTGTTGATGAAAAAGAGCTTGGATCTCTTATAGGCAATATATTTAATCAGTTTGACTTGACTTGTACTATATTAATTTATCCTCTTTGACTTGATTTGTATTGTATTAATTTTCCCATTTTTTCTTGCATAGTGACTTTCTTGTTTGCATGTATATGAACCTATCTTTTTTGTATTCTTTAAGGAAAATTTCACTTACCTATGTTGAGGTTATGCTTAGTGAGACTTACATCTCTATTTTTAAAATAAATATTCATATCTTTTATAATTGTTTTAATAATATAGCATTCACCTGCCCTCTAGTTTTTAAGAAGACTATAATTTTATATTCTTGAATCTATCTTGGATTCATTTTACTATAACTAGGTAATTACTATAGGAATTACTATAACTAGGTAATTCCAATTACTACTTTTGGTCTGCATAGTTATGGGACTTGCATTCCAATTAGGACATTGTAGTTTGGTTACTATTTGGATATCTTACTATAACTAAGATATATCCCAAAAATGTTATGATCTTAAGTAATACGTGGGGACACATGTCTCCACTTAATTTCAATTCTCCTTATGATTGTTGTTATAATTGTCCGAACAACAAGACAATCTCAATATTTTGAACATGAAGGTGAGACTAGATGTCCTTGCATTAAGTATGATTGTACAAGGATTTTGACAAATGAGATTGCCAAAGTTCACCTTTATAAAAAAAGGGTTCATAACAAATTACTGGATTTGGACATTACACGGTGAAGATATGTCACGTGTTGATTTACATAAAGGTGATAATTTTTTCCATAGACATGGTGTGCATACTATTGAAATAGAGTAGTTGTGTGACATGGAAGAGATGGTGAATAACACTTTGTGTCAATTTGAATCAGCCAAAAAACATAATGAATCCACCCAAAAGTTTTATAATTTTTTGGTAGAGGCAAATAAACCTTTGTTTGAAGGGCCGACTATAAGACCCAAGAAATTTAAATAATTAATTAAATAATTATTTAATAAATGCGGGTAGTAAGATCCTTTAAGGCATTTAATGTGGATTATTATGACATGGAAGAGTTTTAGTTCAAGTGGTTGAGAGTACTTTATTGTGTAAAAGGACTTGGGTTTAAGTCCTATGTGTGCCCAATTGTATGTTATTTTAATTTGTGTATTATTTTAATGATATGTTTGAATGTGGTTAGTGATAATGTAATCCTAAAATTATAGGCATTATCACGAAACATGTATTGGTTGAATTGGTTGTGCATTGGCTTTGCATTTGAGTGGTTGTGTGTTCAAACCTTGCTAAGAACAAAATTAACTTTCCTTTTGCTAAAAATTCTTTTTGGCATGGAAATGAAGAGATGGAGTAACCCTAGCAGCCTAGGGGTTGGGTGACACCAAGCAATGGTTATTGAATACTCATTAAGCCATTTTTTTAATTAAAATGTGTTTTAGTAGATTAAAGAGTAATTAAGGGAGCATTAACCTTGAGAGAGAAGAGAGAAGGAAAGAAAAATAACTTGGAAGAGTGCAGAAAGTTTTTATGTGAGAGTGGAGAGGTTCTGGTTCGTGGAGAAAGAAAAGAGGAGAAGAATTGTGGTGGTTTCTAGAAGCAAAGGGAAGAAGGTGTGAAAGAAGAGTGGGGATCTCAATTGGAGCAAGGATTCCAAGTAAGGGGGCTGGTTATGCATGTTTTTAACCGTGTTCAATATATTGTGCCTTGTATGAACATAATTGTATGAACCCCATTATGTTACGCTATTTTATGCATAATTCTGGGTTTTCACCCAGAAACCGCCTAGCGGGCATGGATGTGCCGCCAGGCGGCACATCAGTTTTTACCCAAATTCTGAGTTCTGTCATGAACTGCCTGGCGGCGAGACGGAACCGCAAGGCGATGCGCATTGTCTGTCATTGTTTCACTCTATTCCTGTGAGTTTTATGATATGTGGAACTTCCAGTTAGGTTCCTATGTTTATGTGATTGCATAACACTATGATATTCCTATACTTGGGGTGCTTGTAATTATAATTCGAATGTGGACATGAATGGTTCATATTAAGATCAAAGGATTATTATGAATCATAGGTTTAGGTGTGATTAAGATGTGATTGGAGGAAATAAGATATGTAAAGAATGATACTAATGGGAGTGAGTCTAACAAATCATGTATGAATTATTGTGTTCGGTTGAAATTGGAAACTGGATCGAATCTTGGGGATTTGATGTTCTTCGCAGGTACGAAAACTTGAGTTTTTTGGTCTGGCATTGATATGCCGCCTGGCGGTGCCCTGCTTGCCACCAGGTGATGGTAGTATGCAGACCTAGTTCTGTGCAGTTAAGTGAGTGGCTAAGAGCAAGAGATTCGAGAATTGAAAGGTAATAGAAATTAGGTGGATTGAATCGGAAGAATTAATGTATAAGTGTAAATTTAGAAGGAAGCTTTTAAGAGGACCAATGATATGTATGTGCTAAAGCATAGTTGGAAATTGATGCGAGAGTGATAACGGGAAATAGAGGAAGTAGTATTCTAGTTGGGCATGTAGGTGTTGGAAAATAGGTGTTACGTAGGTGTGTACTTTAGGAATGTGTAATAAATATTCATTTTGGTAAGGGGTGAGTCATATTGTGGTAGACTTCACTTAAAAGTCTTTTAGTAGAAGTTGTGATACTATTGCAAAAGAATATAACCAGAGGTTGACTTGAAGATACTAGATTGTGTGTTAGTACCATTAAGTGGAGTAGATCCTTGAGTCGTAAGTAATAAATCATGTTGGGTGTGGCAAGGTTTCACGAATTAGGCCTTGAGGAATGAGAGAACATGGATATCTTGGGGGTATTGTGGTACGCATAAAGTAACATGACATGTTTTGTGTGCAAAAATTAGTCACTGGTGCGCTACTGATATAGCGCCTAGTAGCAAGGTGTGACCCGCCAGGCGAAAGACCTTGTAATAGTGGGTCTGTGAGAGACTGGTGCCTGTCGGTAAGGGGTGACCCGCTAGGCGGTCTGCACAGGTTTCGCCTAGCGGTGCTTAGGCTATGTCTGGCAATAATGCTGCGATCAGTGGCTTGTGTGTGTTGCTTTTACACAATGATGCTATACTTGGATCAGAAGATATTGTGCCATGAGCGGGTAGGTTCATGGATGGTGGTGAACACGTGAGGATATGAGCGGGGAGGTTCATATCCTGTACTCTCGTGTGGGAATACGAGCGAGGTAGGTTCGTTTGTTCCGTGCTCACACTTAAGAGATGCTGCGTGTGGGGAGGTACATAGCTTGTGGATCACGTGTGTTGGACTACAGGTGGGCAGGTCCGTAGAGTAGGACTACGAGCGGGGAGGTTCGTAGAGGCAGGACCACGAGCAGGTAGGTTTGTGTGAGCATCATAAATCTTGAGTCCAAGGCTAACTATTTGTGTGATTTAAGGTTGAAAAGCCTTGGGGTTTTAAGGTCTTGGCCAAGAACTAACTAGGATGAATAAGATGGGTGTATTACTTCCATTATGTTAATTGATATGATATTTTCTTTATTTTATAAGCTCACCCTTTCTGTGTGTGTTTGGCGATGATTGTATAATTTTTTACACGGGAGCAGATGATGCTACAGGTGATGTTGCTGACGCTTGAGACGGGGAGAGGGGCTAGCTTGGGATGTCGAGCTAGGATTTTGACTTTGCTTATCTACAATTTTAGTTTTCCTTCAGTTGTTTTGAGAACTTGTATGACTTTCATGGTTTTTATGGATTTGTAATTTGGAGTTTTAAGCGCATTATATGAATTTTAAATTTTCCCGCATTTGGGAATAATAAATTTTTGTCGATTGTTTTTCTATATTTTATTTATTTATTTTAATTAAGTAATTTCCAATAGGGATGTTACAACGACATACTCTAAATTTTCAATATGTATTAGACTTCTAGCTTGTAAGTCCCATTAGAACATTCTTAACCAATGCTTAGCGGCTTCCACCAAAATTTTGTTAGATGTCACACCTCACACCACCAAATATGAGCTTGCAAAAAGTTATTCTGACACTAAAAGGTTAGTATCAAAGTTGAGATTTTGGAGGCTAAGAAGATTGATTGTTGTGTGAATGGTTGTATGCTCTTTTATGATAATGATAGTGACAAAAGATGTAGCATTGCTTGAATGTAAATTTTTGTCACAAACCAAGATATCACCCAATTCATCAAGGATCAAGAAATAAAAAACAAATTGTAGTTAAGTCAATGTTCTATTTTCCTATAATCCCAATATTGCAAAGAATGTTTGCTTCTATTCAAACCCGACCGCATATGACTTGGCATCATGAAAACAAAAGCAAAGGCATGCTACGCCACCCATCTGATGGTGAAGCTTAGAAGCACTTTGATCGTAAACATCCTACCTTTGTGTATGATCCTTACAATGTGTAACTTGGTCTATGTTAAGATGGATTTAACCTATACACTCAGGCTTCATCTTCACCATATTCTTGTTGGCTCGTGATTGTTACTCCATACAATCTTTCTCCTTAAATGTGCATGTCAAAACCTTATATGTTTTTAAGTTGTCTTATACTACAGTCATCCAATCTAAAGGCCTCTATTGATGTTTACTTAGAGCCTTTCATTGATGGTTTGAAGAATTTGTGATACGTATGATGTTTCAAGGAAACAAATTTGATGATGAGGGCATGTTTTATATGGACTATTAATGACTTCCCTACTTATGGGATGTTATCTGGTTGGGGCACACATGGTATATTGGCTTGTCCCCATTGCATTGAACACAATAAGTTATTCACGTTAAATTATAGTCACGAAAGTTGTTGGTTTGACTAACATCGTAGGTTCTTACTTAAAGACCATCACTTTAGGAGAAATATTAAGAATACTTTACACCTAACCCCATGAATGAGGGAGTTAGCTACTCCTAAACATTTAGAATACTAGAATAATGATGAAATTGAATGCCTCCAACCTTCAGAATGGTTTTCTACCATCAAGTGTTTTTAGGTCAAGTTTATTTCTCCCCTAAGAGTGTTTTTTGACATATGTAAGGCCCCTTATTTATAGACTTTTTGAATTCGACTGGACCTGCAACTTTGTACTTGATTTTGTATTGTAGTAACCAACTTTATCAATATCTTCTTTTGCTGATAACTTTAATAATCAAAATATGTTGATATTCTTCTTAATTTCTTTGATATTTTCTTTTATCTATAAAATATAGGTAATTCATTGGATAAGATACACTGATATTATCTACAAAAACTTTATTTTTCCATTCTTCTTCCAAGCATGTGAAGTCACATAACCTCTCATTTTTTGTTTGTTTTTTTTTTTCAAATCAACTAAGGAATAAAATAAAAATATACTTCACCATTTTTGAAGAATTTTTATTTATGTTAATTTTAAAAGGGTTTTTTAATTTTTCTATCTCGAGAGGATTACTTT
>Ga0214542_1004551_pt1 | contig 27406 bp, 22 predicted proteins | sample CNSS1metaG_FD_160096 | JGI IMG/M metagenome (GOLD analysis project Ga0214542, IMG submission 160096) | Root nodule microbial communities from cowpea collected in UCLA plant growth center, Los Angeles, California, USA - CNSS1 | ecosystem: Host-associated > Plants > Roots > Nodule | place: USA...
GTAAAGTAGGGAACCCTTCTTTTTATTTATTGAATAGGGGGGCCTCGTTAAAACCTCCTTGGCCAAAACCCTTCTTAGGGAAAAAAGACCAAGTAAGGGAAAAGAGTACACCCGGGGTTACAAGTATTGGTTCGATTACAATACACATTCAGCTGAAGTAGAACTTGAGGTGGGATACATTCCATGTGTTGGGAATCTCTTCCCTAGATAATTGTTCTAGGCGATAAGCTCCTCCATCTGCATCTTCTCGTATGCGGTATGGGTCGTCCCAATTGGTGGAGAACTTGTCATCCTTCTTTCTAGCACTGCTGGCCATTCTCCATACTAGGTCTCCGACGACAAATGATCGTGGGTGTAGATTTGCATTATATTTCCTGGCAGCTCGCTGTTTGGCGGCTAGATTGCGTATCTGAGCTTTTTCTCTGAGTTCGGGTAGGAGGTCGAGATGTAAGGCCATGTTTTGGTGGTTGTGGGTTGGGTCGTATAGTTCTCGGCGCAGGGATGGTTCGCCAATTTCTACTGGTATCATGGCGTCTGCGCCGTAGACTAAGCTGAATGGGGATTCGTTTGTTGATGATTGATGGGTGCATCTGTAAGCCCATAGTACTTCTATTAACTCTTCAGGCCATCGACCTTTGGCGGTATCCAACCTCTTGCGCAGCTCTACGAGGATGACTTTATTTGCTGCCTCTGCTTGTCCATTGGTTTGTGGATGTTCTACAGAACTTGTGATGTGCTTGATGCCTAGGCCGGTGTAGAATTTGGCTAACTCCTTGTCAATAAATTGTCGACCATTGTCTGTGATGATGGTATGTGGTACACCATATCTACATATAATGTCCTTCCACACGAATTGCTGAACTTGCTGGGCCGTGATGGTAGTTAGCGGCTTGGCTTCGATCCATTTGGTAAAATAATCGACAGCTACAATTAGGAATTTTACCTCCCCTTTGCCGGGTGAGAAAGGGCCGAGGATGTCCATTCCCCATTTAGCGAATGGCCATGGGGATAGTATGTGATGTAGTTGTTCCTGTTTCTGGTGAATAAGGTTGCCATGTTTCTGACATGGCTTGCATTTCCTGACATAATCCTAGCAGTCTGCTTCTATAGTGGGCCAGAAGTATCCGGCTTTGAGAACTCTTGTAGCCATGGTGCGTGCACCGGAATGATAACCACAAATTCCTTCGTGTAGCTCTTTGATGATATATTGGGCTTGCTCTGCCGTGACACACTTAAGTAGGGGTTGATCATAGCGGGAAAGGTAGAGGTGATGTTGTGAGGGGGGATGTGGGTTGTGGGGAGGTATTGTGGGTTATAGGGTGGAATATGTGTGGTGTGTAGGGCGGTGGGTATATTGTAGGGGATCTGGGTGGTAGGAAGGGGGCAGTAGGGGTTAGGGGTGCGGTAAGTCCCGGTTGACCAGATGGGAAGTGATGGGGATGGGTAGAGGGAACGAGTGTCTGTTGGGTGGTGGTGAAGGTGTGAGGGGTGGGGTTGTATTCACTTTCTTCCTCTGTAGGCTGGAAAGCCGGAGACTTCACAGCTTTAGAGGTTTCTTTGGCTTTTCCCTTCAGATTGGGATCGGCCTCGATCCTTCGCCTGAGGCGAGAGTTTTCTTGTCTCAATGTCTCCATTTCTTCAGCACTGCATTTCTTCAAATCCGCGAGTTCCTGTTGCATCTTTGCTTGGCCGTCTAGGATGGCGGCCAGATCAGGGGTGATGCTAGGAGGTCCAGAGGGACCAGCATCCGCTTGCTTGTTCACTCCAGCTTTGCTGCGGGTGGAAACCATCTTCAGAGAAAAACGGGTACTAAAGGTGTTCGTCTTGTGCCCCACGGTGGGCGCCAATTGTTCTTGCAGAGAACAAATAAGATAAGTTAGGCACAAGTGTCACCTTACCATGTAGTCCGCTATCTCTTCAGTTGGCCTCTTCCCGATTGATACATGCCAGCTTGAACCCAGGAGGGGTTACCTGCAGAAGAGTCTCCGAAGCTCAAGTAAGTCAAAGCTCTCAGAGAGTCAAATCAGTGATTAATGAATGCGTACCTTTAATTACTGGGGTTCATTCGTATTTATAGAGCATTAATTATGTCTGATTGCCCCATGGGCTGGACCTCGACTTGGGTCCTAGCTTGGGCCATGAGTGGGCCTGGGCCCTATCCCCAAGCCCTTAAGACCTATTGAAGGTAGCTTCTATTTTACTGTCTTTTAGAGTTGTCGGCCTGGAGTAGGCGGCCTGGACCGGCTACCTACCTTGACGACTTCTATATTGGTTATACGAGGTGTAAATCATTCCTTCAGATGTATAGGTTAAAACCGGTACAAGTTAGGCTAACTCGGCCTAGGCTGGATACTTGGCTGTCTTGATATACACATTGCTTACTTATTTGGTCGAGTTTGGCTAAGTGTGGTACACCAGTCTTCCAGCCTTGTCCGATATGGGTTGTCGGTCAAGGGTGATATGTGTTGGTATGCTAGCGGAACCGGCTAGGTGTGATATAATATTTATTTGTTCAATAAATTATTAGATAATTTTTAAATATAAATTATTATAAAAATTAAAAATAGTTTTCCTTGCTTTTCTTCCCATGTATGAGCAGAAAGGAAACGGAACAATAGTTATTCATTTTTCACGTTTATTATTTTGATTTTCGAACAATCTTTACAATTTTACGCATAAATAGTTTCTGTCACTAGAAACAAACACACTTTAAATATTGAAAAAATATATTTAAATTATCTTTATTTCCTCGTCTCTCATTCTTTTTTAAAATTAAATTGTATTACGGTGAAATTGAGAAGTAAAGTAACATTTTGGTTTGATCAAATTTTTTTTAGAGTAAGTTCATTTTCTAAATTTTTGTTTTTTTGAAGCATTTTATTTTCTTCTTGTATGTGATAAATTCGTCTATTGTGTACATTGAGAGATGATAAATTTATCCTTTTCTAAGTGAGAGGTGATAAATTTATATTAGAAAAATTGTGATGAATTCTTTTTTCAAGAAGAAGGTTTGTGATAAAGATGAAAAAAAATGCATCTAGATCAACTAAACTGAAAAAAAATTCATGAGTCCAAGAATTGAAGAAAATGAAAAAACAATTTTCTAAAATTCATATAGTTACATATAATGAATGTCAAAATTCTTTGAAATGTGGTCCACAAAGATTCTCAAATTTGACCACATCCACCAGATTAAATATGACATACTTATCTAAAATGTTATAATCATTTTCTTTTTGAATTCTATCATTATATATGCTTGTTTTTAGTACACATGGGGAAATAATTTTTTTTATTAAAAAAAATAATTTATATATAAAAAATATAATTTGACATTCCTGAACTTTTTGTCAAAATTTCACAAAATATATATATATATATATATATATATATATATATATATATATATTATAGAAAAACTATTTTGAAAATTATAAGTCGGAAAGTAGAAAGAAAAAGCAAGATGGTAAATTTAGATGATGTAGGGGGGCAATGATAAGAATGCATCATCCATGTCTTTGTCCTTCCACCTTGTCTTCACAGCCTGTCATTAACAAATCAAATGCACACAGTCCTCCAATATAAGACAAACAGTTTTTTTTTTCTTTTTTCTTTTTGGGATGAAGGGCATGGGAGAAAAAAAAAATGAGAAAATGGAAAAAAAATAGTAAAAATGAAATTATTTGAATCAATGAACGAGAATAAAAGTAAACAAAAAAGTATTATAATTTTCCAAAGTGTTACTGGTGAGGTAACAGCGACAATACCTTAAGGCATGAGGTACCCTGTACTCCCCTGTCCCAAAAGTTTATTTAATGGTTGCCATCCACCAGATCAAACACCCTTTTTAATGAGAAGTTCATAAATTCAAAATTATTAAATAAAAACATGAAAATAGAATGATGATGTTGAAGAATATACAAACTTTATGCATGTTGGGAATACATTTTGTGAGGAGGGTGTTGAGGTATTAAATGACTTGTGACATGTGTTTAGCTTTTTCATTTCCTTTCTTTACCAAAAGCTAACATCTCTCTTTCAACCTTCAATGTGTGATTATTTCAAACACTATAAAAAACAAATCTTAGGAAAATCTTATTATGGCATTATTCTTCATAAATACAATGCATTCATAAACAAAAATGACCTTATTTGTGATATTTGGAGTATTATTTACAGAAATGAAATATGTGATCCACTTTGAAACTCAACCATAAACAGTCTTTCCATGTGTAATATAATATTTTAGAGACAAAATGCTATTTAAAAAAAGTGTAATTAATATGGTTCTTCTTCTTCTTCTCCTCTCTCCCTTTTTTTTTTCTTCTATGGATTGAACAAAAATCTAAGTGACCTGAAATAATAATGATATTTTCCTTTTTGGCATGGTGAAAAAGAGTGATAAACTTTATATTATATACTCACTTTGGTATTGCCTTTTTTTTTTCAACAAAAAAGTTTTATGCTTTTGCAAACTACTTAGCACGTGAAGGAATCAATCAAAGGAGCGACAACTTACTCCTCAAAGGTTGGAGGAATAAATAATGATGCACACCTTTGACAATACACAAAGGAGTAATTTCTTTTATCCGTTCCCTTTCTATGAATATCACATTTTTTTTCCTTTTAATTTTTCATGTGCGTAAAACTCTAAAAAAAATGATATTTTGAAACTGATAATAATTTATAAGTAGTAAGATTTGATTATTTTAATATTAAAATATTTTAGTATAAATAATTTTATTATAAATGAGTTTCATTATTTTAAAACACATTATTTATCTGAAAATCACTTTTTCTAAACTTTTGTGACTTCTCTTTAGGAGTTCTCTTTCATTATTTGTCTGAATGAAGATCTTAGACTGTAGGAGTGATCCTCGCGGTGAACTCTTTAATTTGAACCGATCAATTTCTTTGTTTGCATAAGTTGAGTTTTAGCTATTTTTGTTGGTCCATTTATATTATTTGTTTCATGTGAGTCTTCTTTCACTTGCATGCGACTTTTTAGTCATCAATATGAGTTTCTATTGATTAGTGATCATAACAATATGTTCTAATCATTCTTGTGATGTTTCTATGTGTAAATAGAAATCCTGCAAGTTGAGGGAAACTAGTCTTTATCTGTGTGTGTGAGTTTATCAATTTGATATTTTGCATGTTATTGCATTATTGCATGTTGGAAATGGAAATTTGTCAGTTTCTGATGAATCTGGTGAATCTGATTTGATGTGTATAGCTAATTTGATTTGCGTGGTTTGAATGATTGTTTCATGCTTGAGTGTTTTGGTTGATTTTTTGTTGATTAAAGGAATAAGAATCTAAGCAATTAAGTGAACTGGTACGAGCTCAATATTCTAAAACTATTTTTTACCAAAGCACTACGAGCGGAGTACCAAATTAATAAATTGAATAAGTCCCATTTCCTTAATTTAGAAATTTTCATTGGTTAATTTTATGTTGAGAATATGCTTTAGTGTTTCTGATAAATTTGATTTGTGGTGAGTATGGTGTTTGGTTTGCATGGTTTGAATGATTTGTTCATGTTTCTTTTGCTTGTTTGTGTTTGGGTTTGTGTGACTAAGAGAAGTTATAATCTGAACAATTGAGCAAACTGGTAAAAATTTTCATGTTTAAAATTGTTTTAAATCAATGCATTGCGAAAGGAGTACCAATTTAAGCAATTGATCAGGTCCAAGTTCACTTAAAATCACAAAATGCATTTGATGTCAACTGATACAACATTAAGCGGTATCAAAGTGGCGTTGAGCGCAAGCTTGGACTATAGGTTTGGGATCATTCTGGCTCCATGGCCCTAAGCGCCAGAGTTCGCCGTTGAGCGTTACTTTTTGCGAGGAGAATGGTGTTGAGTGCCACTATTGAGTGCCATTTTCCTCTGTTGGCTCGGTTTTACTCTTCAGTTGTTTTAGTAGTTTTGCAATGAACCTTATTTATGTTTATGAATATGAATTGTTATTGAATTAAGGTGAAATTGTTGTGTGAGCATGTATTATGATAATGATATTAAAGGAATTTCAAGGAGAAATTGTTGGTGGTAGTGATAACTTTAGTGTATGCCTTGACATAGGAGATTTTAGTAAGGAGATATCTTGAACTCTAATAATCATTCACACTCAAACATAGTATAATGAGTTAAGTGGTGAGAATCACAGAAGGTCCTAGTCATTGGACTGTTTTGGTCCTAGGCACAAAGGAGATTTACCTTCTGTGTGCTTGGGTGATAACCCTTTGAGGCTAGGCTCTGCAGAGTCTATGAACATTCATAGGTGCACACCTTTAGTTAAATCTATGTTAAGGGCATGTATCTAGATAATTGACTTTAGTGTGAACTGTTTTGTGTTCATATACATATCTATTTTATCTATGTTGGTGTGAAAGTGACAATATTTACTTATTTTAGGATAACTCTTTTTTGTACACTAGCTTACCCTTTTGTGTGCTCTGTGTTCTCTTGTGTTGTTTGTCTTTTTCTTTTGTGATGATCACTTATTCTGTGGGAGCAGACGAAGTTGCAGGTTTAGAGACACCTCTAGAGGATTAGGAGCTATCAGTTAGAGTAGTGAAAGGTCTTGGGGAGCTTTGGTTTGGGTCAGTTTTTGTATAGAGTTTGTTGGTTTAATTTGAGTGTATAAATATTTTTATAGTTCTAGCAGTTGTAAGATTGTAATAATATACTTGATACACTGGAATTATTTGTTTTGAATACTATGATGATGTATTCTATTTTATTAGTTTTAAGTTACTAAAATTGGATATTATAATGTGTTTTACCGTATTTATAATATTTAAGAAAATAGAATGGCAATCAATCCACTAATAAAAGAACATAATTAAAATTCAAAATATACATATATATATATTAATTTATAAGAAAAACAAATATATATAGATTTACGAAATAATTTATGTTATACAATTTAAATTTTTCTACTAACAATTAGCACATGTTTATCTAATAATTGAATTTAACTTAATTTTAATTTCAAGTGATTATTCATATATATATATATATATATATATATATATATATATATATATATATATATATATATATATAATTATAATTATATTAGATTCAATTACTGTATTTGAGAGATTGTTTGCTAGAGTCTTAAGTTTTGTCGTGCTTTTGTCTTTAAAAGTGTTTTGTAGCATTGAAAGAGAAATGTGTATTTAAATTACCTTTCACCTCAACTTTTAAGCCATTTGAGACTATTTGGTGTACCAAAACAAGTGTCCTTAGTTAAGGATCGAGTACTATCTATGTTCCAAGTCCTCATACCAACTCTATATACTCATAGATTTTTTATTTACTGAATTAAACTTTGAAAAATCTTCTAGAGTGAATTTTTCTCTTACTTCACCTTAGAGAATTTACATTCTTTTTTTGTAAAAACATTACTTATATTATCTTTCAGTATAAGTAGAAGTAGGCTTGAGCATCGGTCGAGTTGGATTAGATTTGAATTCAACTTGACCCTTCTAGTATAATCTAAATTTATTATTTTAAAATTCATATTTGACCATTTAGTTTATCGAAATAATCATTTCCAGGTTGTTTAGGTTGCGGGATAATTCAGTAAATTTTTTGGATTACAAATTTATATTAAGTCATTTTTTAATGAAAATATTATTTTTAATAAATGACATAAATATAGTGAATCTTTAAATAAAAGAAAATGACATGTATAATTTTCATAGTGATTATTATAATGATTTATGATTTTATACAACTTACTATTAAATTTTAACAAAATAATATCACATTAAAATAAATTTTAAAATATATTACAAATTTATAAATATTAAAATATAAATTTGGGTGAAGTCAGGTATTCATAAAATTTTAACCCGTTGTTTTAATTCGACTACAATTATCCATTTTACTCAATTTTAATTATTTAACATTACCCACTTATAATTTACGTCGATTAGTTTCTAACATATCTAACTTTTTAATTATTATCTTATATTTTAATGTATTTTTTTTATTATTCTTAGTTTCACTAATTTATTCTTGTAGGTATAATTACATATTAATGATTTTCTTAAAAAAAGAAAAAATATTACATCAATTTTACCTAAAACTGATGTAATATATGGTGTTTCTTTTTTCAAAAGTCACATATTACAATGATTTTTTCAAACAATCCATGTAATATATCTATCAATATATTCCTAATAACACATATTACATCGGTTGTTTCAAACAACTAATATAATATGTCTATCAACTTTTTTTTTTCACTTTTACTAGGTGCATAAAATATCGGTTCTGACTAGACCAATTTGTCCACCTTACGTTAGTTCACCAACCAATGTGAAATGTGTTGAATTTATTATATCGGTGATATCTAAATGAGATTCATAAATAACATAAGTAATCTTAAATAATCATGTAAAAAATAATTGTTGTACTAACATATCCAATCCAACTTGATAATATGTTCAAATTTATTTTGGGATTTTTCAAATTCAATCGAATACCCACTTTTTCTCAAAGTAAAATATATTTAATTAAACTCTTGTTAAGCTTCTTCTTATATGTTTTCTTCATATCATCTTTTGATAACATATATTCAACAAGGTATTAGTTTCTTCACATATTCCCTTTAATAACTACCAATTCATTAAATTTTAACTTATCTCATAATATAGTAATTCCACTAATCATAATTCATTAAAAACAAGAAAATGTTATGAAATAAAGCGAATAACAGAGAAAATAATAGATAATAGAAAAGAGAAGAAACAATGGAGAATAGAGAATGAGAAAATAGGAAGCAACTCATCTGTGTATTATTATTGATAGGAAGAGTCCTATTTATAGATACAACATGTAATCCATAAACGAAACAAATCAACTTAGCTAATACAAATATTTACATAAAGAGTAATGAATCATATGGGTATCAATCATATGAGTAAATGTATCAAATCAATGGACAATCATTAATTCATAACACTCCCCCTTGAGTGTCCATTGATAAAAGAATGTACCTCGTTAAAACCTTACTAGAAAAAACCCTTTAGGATAAAAAACCTAGTGAAGGAAAAAGAGTACAACATTCTGTATTCTTTAATATAATATTGTTCATCACATATTCTATTTCTCCCCCTCATGTAAACTTACATCATTAAGGTGATGGAGTCCGAACTTATGAATCATTTGCTCAAAAGTTCTTCTTGGCAATAACTTCATAAATACACTTGTCATATTTTCACATGAATGAATTTTTGGATATCTATATCATCCTTTCAACTGAACAATACACTATTGTCTTCATATATGATTGTTGATTCCATCTTTGTCGGGGATAGTCACAAGTTTCTTGCACATGTTCAATTATAGACCTTAACCAAACATATTCACAACTTTCCGCGTAATTCTATATGATTAGACGATGTTGCTACTATGGTTTGTTTCATATACCTTCATGAAACCATTGTGCTACCACATGTGAACAAACATCTTGTTTGTGATCAACCATTGTGACATTGTGAGAATATGTAAAATAACATGCATATACATAACCTATTGGTCTGAATCTGAATCATTTGGATGGAATAAGCTTATACTCGTAGTACCCTTAAAGTAATGAAGTATATGTTTTACTCCAAACCATTTTCTTCTTGTAGTTGAAGAACTATATTTTGCTTAACAAATTTACAGCAAATGCAATATTAGATCGAGTATAATTAGCAATATTCATTAGTGTTTCTATGACACTAAGATATGGTGCTTCTGGACCAAGAAGATCTTCATTATTTTCTTGAGGTCTAAGAAAAGTCTTTATCAACATCTAACGACCTCACAACTATTGGAGTGCATAATGGACATGACTTGTCCATTTAGAACATTTTAAGCACCTTAATTATATAAGTCTCTTGATGTATAAAAACACCTTTATTTAAATACTCAATTTCTAATTTTAAATAAGACTTTGCCCTTCAAAGATCATTCATCTCAAATTATTTCTTTGAGTAATCAATTGTCTTTGTAAGCTCATTAGGAGTTCCAACGGTGTTTATGTCATCTACATAAACAATAATTATGGCAAATTCATTTTTGGATCTTTTCATATAAGTACAAGAACAAATAGGATCATTTCTATATCTTTCTTTTAATAGGTACTCAATAAGACGGTTATGCCACACACAACCTGATTGCTTTAATCAATAAAAGAGCATGTTCAATTTTATTGAATAACCCTCTTTGTCTTGTTGGGCAAATAAAATCCTTTAAGGATTTTCATATAAATATGATTCTTAAAAGAACCGTATGAATAGGTTGTAACATCATCCATTAGATGTAAATGCAAATCTTGTTGTGCAACTAGGATAATCGAATATTGTAATGTTGTTGCATCCAATACTAGTGAATATGTTTTTTCACAAATCAATACAAAGTTTTGTGAACGACCTTGAGCAACCAATTGTGTTTTGTATCTAACAATTTCACCATTCTTAATTTGAGTTTTTGCGCAAAAACTCATATGTACCTAACGGATTTCACAACTTCAGGTGTGCGAACTATACGTCCAAAAACCTTTCGTTTAGCAAGCAAATATAATTATGCTTCTTTGCATATTTTCATTTTGGCCAATTTTTTCTTTGCCGACAATCTTCAATGATTATTGCTTATTGATCCACATTGTCATTTATAGCATTCATCGCTATATTATAAGTAAAAGTTTCGACAATGTTAACTTCATTTTGGTTCCATATTATATGATTCATGACATAACTTATTGAGATCTCATCATTTTCAATAATTTCAAGTACCTGAGGTTCTTATGGAACTGAATCATTAATTATGTCAAATGAATCTTTTGGGATTTCCACCTTTTCGATTAGGTCATCTTGCATTTTAGCTCCCTTTCCTATTCAAGAGTTTTTATCTTTGGAACCAATAGGTCTACCATGCTTCAAACATGTCCACATGAGTTTTTCAACCCTTTTTTTTTGCATCACAATAATGGTCATGTCAAACAAGGCAATCATTTTGATTTGTAAACTTCTAGTTTACCATGACATGCATTTCAATTGTACTAATAAACTTGTAGTACAAATTATAAGAGAATGTTGATAATTTCTCCAATACATTTTCTTTTTCAACTCAATCATAGAGATATAAAGATATTTCATTTTTTTTCATTGTTTGTCTCAATATAATATTCATTTAGACAAATATAATTGAAACTTAATAAGTTTCTATGCAACTTCTTGGTAGAAGTATAATAGTTCTTTACAGTCTTCAAATATATTTGTAGTACTATAAATAATACTAACATTGATGTCTCGCATTATCAAACAAGAGAGAAATGTATTACTCTTGAGAATTGTATAAGTTGTTGCACTATCAATAAGACATATATCTTTTGGTACTAGTGCAAACATTCGTTTTTTCATATAATCGTAAATATCAATATGAGATTTTTTTAACACTCTCATAATCAATGAGGTGATCAATGCTTCCATTTGCTTTAGCAAAGAAAATAATAATATCAAGATGAGTAACATACATATGGCCATAATCAGAATCACCATCTTCACAAACAAAGTGTGTTTCTATGTTCTTCTCATTATTTGTAAGATGCTTTATTGTACAATAAGTACAACTCAAATGACCTTTACCACCGTAATGATAATATATACTTTCATCTTTTTGTCAATATTTTCACATTTTCCTTTTCCCTTTTGCACATTATTGTGCCACTTTTGGTGACAAAATGTGTCTTTGAAATTTTCTTTATAACCATGTCCATAATCAATATCACGATCATGAAAATATAAATCAAATGTTACTGCATTCACTTCTGGGAATGGAGCATAACCAATTTGGACAGGTTTCTTGATTTTATATCAAAAGCTCATTGTTTTGTTCAGCCATACAAAGGCATGAAATAAATTCATAATATTTATTGCTGCATTCACTTCTGGGAATGGAGCAGATTAGGCGGATCTCATTATTTTTCATCAAAAACTTTATTGCTTTGTCTAGCCAGCCATACATAGGCATGAAATAAATTCATAATATTTGTGAAATCTCTTTTCACAATATTTTTGTCATGAGCAAATTAGTTGTTTAGATGTTTTTTTTTTCTTTATTTAATGGTATCCCAATATCCATTGCATCTAAATATATTTCAACATTTAAAATTCAATATAAGGAATTCTTCCTTGTAATATCAAGGTCACAAATCCAAATTTTGCAACGTTTCGCGTGTTTAGAACTAGCACATAAAATAATAATAATAATAATAATAATAATAATAATAATAATAATCACCATCATAATAAAAATAAAAATAATAAGACGGAAATGAAAATTGATAAAGTTAAACAATTCTTATCAAAAGAGGAAAAAAATAAGGTAAAATTATAATTTGAGAAAGGATTAGAAAGAGCCTGGATTGAGACACGCAGAGCACTGTCGTTAGAGAGAGAAAGCTTCCACTAGTCCTTAATTGGTTGGAACATCGTGTTGATAACGTGTTATGAAATAAAGCAAATAACAAAGAGAATAACAGATAATAGAGAAGAAACAATAGAGAATGAGAGAATAGGGAGCAACTCATATGTGTATTATTATTGATAGGAAGTGTCTATTTATAGATACAACATGTAATCCAGAGAGGAAACAAATCAATGGACAATCATTAATTCATAACAGAAAATATATACTTATACAGTTATTGAAATAAATTAAAAATATAAAAAACAAATTTATTTAAACCATATAAACAAATAGTAAATTTTAAATTTTTTTCATAGATTACGAGATGAAATTAAAATATACTAAGCAAAATTTGGTGAGTATCTATCAATTTATCTCACTTCTAGTCTCCTAAGCGGAATTTTTATATGTTAAGCTAATCTTATATAACGTTGCATTTTATTATATATTTACTATTAAGTATTATATTTAGTGAAAAACATATCTTTTTTTTTCACATTATATTATTGATACAAAGTATTATCAATTTTAATAGAGATTATTTTTATTAAAGAGTATATCCATTTTTATTATATTCTGAAATATTATATACATCCAATATATTAAAAGTGTTTTTGTTATTTTTTTTTTCTATGATAAAAATAATAAAATTATTTTATTTTACCCGTTTTTTTATTTCTTTTAATTAATTTAAATACATTTATTTTCCAATTATTCTCCGCTCCTATTTACGTTTTTCCCTCTTATTTTTCGTGTGCAATCCAAACAAAATATTAAAACTAATATTAAAAGCAATTGATATCACCCAAAACCCTAAAAGCAAATAGGTTAATAAGATGGTCCAACTTTAGAACCGAATATTTTTAAATTATGCTACAATAATAGAATTTCCTTTTTCCTTTATTCTTTTGCTTTACCTTGACGGCAGTTAAAAGCAAATGATATCATCCTAAAGGGACACTAATTATGAGCCAATTAATTTCACAAATTCTCATGGTTAATAGATATCTCTCTTTTCCACCTTATTTTAAAATTTCTCTTTATTTATATAACTGCAATTAAAAAAAAACTTTTAAAATTATATGCAGTGTACCAAAAAAATATAATATATGTAAAATATATACTATTTTAGTACAATAATTAAACCCAAACTAAGAGAATGAAAAGGGGGAAAAAAAGTGCTGACTTTGTGGTTATGAAATCACAAGGTATAAATATAAGGAATATATGGGAAACTTCTTAGTACCTTCACAACATAATAAAGTTGGAAGTTTTTTTATGACCTTTTTCATTCTGTTCTTATCCATTCTCCAAGTGTGCTCGTTATTTTGTAATTAATGAAATAATTAAGCAGTTATCCTTAAGATTTAATACAAATTAGGAAAGTTATTAAATGGTTTTGATTTAAGAGTATAACTAGATTTGTTTAAACTGTATTTTTTTTTTTCTTTAACCTGATAAAGATATACATATAATGGATAAGACCAAGATTAAATATAAATATATATAATATATTTATATATATATATATATATATATATATATATATATATATATATATATATATATATATTGATTGACACTTGACGACAAAGATAAAAAATAAAAAAATGTAACCATAAATAAAAAAATAGTTTAGGAAATGTTTTGCAGATTTCAGTATCTTTAAGTAGATCTAGATCAGAGTTAATTACCCTAATTAATAACAAGTCATTGACTCTCCTAAGCTTTGGATTTTCAATAAATTGCTATTTGCATTCCCTCTTTCTACCACTACACTCCCCTTTCAATTATTATTTCCATGAAATATATATAGAAATCAAACCCCATTTCTTATTCACTTGCACAATGGCTAGGGTTTCACAACTTAAATTGCTTCTAACATGCACAATTTTTTCCCATATACCTTTTTCTATTCTATTCTCTTGCCTATTGTAAAATAGCATTGTCATGTTTGAAAAGAATGTAAACTTTAGGAGTGAACAAAATACATGAATTGAAGTAAATTATTGTAAATCTATACTAAATTTTATAATTGATATGATAATTCAGTTGAATTGTACAATAGTTTAAATAAATTGAACTGAACTACATCATGAGTTTTCTGAATTATTTTTAACTATATAAATTGTTTGAATCATTACAAATAAATATCCTATTTTGAAATATTTTTCAATACTATAAGTTATAATTCAGTTCAAGTAGTTATGTTTAGAATAATTTAATTTTCAAAAACTAAATATACAAAAAACAATTTAGTGCAGGTTTTTTGTTTTAAACTCAATGTAGTTTTCTTAAATAATTTGGTTTTTATGGAAATTAATTTACTTCAATGTTAAGTTGGTTCAGTTAAAATATTTTCTCATCTGAAAACCAACCAAAGTTCACAATAGATAGATAAGTGTGTAAAAAGTGTTACTCTAATCTATTCACATAATTATTAAACAATTGTTGGGTAGGAAGATTGCTCCAACAGGAGAAAGATGAAATGGACACAGTTGTGGAGAAGAGGGAGAGAGTGCATATTTGAAGGTATTTTTGAAAAAAAAAAAAATATATATATATATATATATATATATATATATATATATATATATAAAAGGTGAGTGGATTAGCGAAATAGGACGTGTATAAGCCTGATTTGAAGCAAAGTAAACCTTTCTTCCTGCACCTCCCTTTATTATTTTTGTACCCCATAAAATCCATAAATCACATTTTATTCATGTTTAAAAATTTAATAAAACTTAAAGCCATATTCTTTCTTCTCATCTCCTTATTCTCTTCTCACCTAATGCTCACACTCCTCACCCCATTCACTTCCAAGTACAACTTTCAACCCTTATCTTCCTTTTGGTGAGAAACTTTTGGAGTGAGTATTGTAAATGTTTATCCTTCTTTGCACTTGAAGAAGTAATTATTTCACTTTTTTCTATCCATTTTAGGGTGTGAAGATGGTTGTTCTGATATTAGTGATTTGAATGTCAATATGTATTGTTAAGTAATGCTTCAAAATACTTCATTTTTAAAAGTAAGATAGCTTTGCAATTATTTGTATAACACGTGTACTATGTATCTAACATGTGTGTTGTGTATGCAACATATAGTTCACCTTCATTTTGAATAACGATTCTTCTGTTCTCATTTTATAGAGCATTCTCTCCTATCTAGGTTATTCCACTCCCTTCTATTTGCTTTCTCTTTTATGTTCCAACAATTGGTATCCAAAGCGAAGATTGGAGAATGGGACTTGGTGCTGCTTTTCCTATGAACCTACCGGTTCTGAATGAAAAGAATTGGGAAAGATGGCGTGTGCAGATGAAAGCCATTTTAGGCTATCAAGAAGTGGCAGAGATAGTCAAAGATCACTTTTCGGCGTTGGGCAAGACTTCAACAGACCAAGTTTCACTTCTTACATGATCAAGTGAGCAAGAGGACTATAAAATTACAATACTGCAAGACAAAGTTTGAATTGGCTGACATCATGACTAAGGCTCTAAAATCTGAAAGATTCTTTGAGCTGTGAAGATCCTTGAATGTTTTCAGTTTCAATTTGTAAAATATTTTGAATCGTCAAGAGGGTGTTAACTAGTGCTTCAATATAATTTATTTTTGAAAGTAAGATAACTTTGTTGTTATTGTATAACACGTGTATTGTGTATCTAACACGTGTGTTGTGTATATAACATGTGATTCACCTTCATTCTGAATAACAATTCTTCTGCTATCATTTCATAGAGCATTCTCTCCTATTTGGGTTATTCCACTCCTTTTCTTTGCATAAAACCCTTTGCAACCAACCTTGCTTTGTATTTTGTAATTGTACCATCTGGTTTGAGCTTGACCTTAAACACCCATTTAACGTCTATAGGAACTTTGTCTTTTGGTAAAGTTACCATCTCCCAGGTATTATTCTTCTCAATATTTCTCAACTCATCCTCCATTGCAATTTTCCTTACACGGTTATTCAAATCTTCTTCAAGGTTAACAAGTTTAGCATCTTCCGTGAGTGCAAGATGTTGAACAAAATCTCCCTCCTATGAAACAAGAGTCTCAAAATACACTTGATAGTCTTGAAGAGTCAAAAGAAACCTTATATGTCTCACTAGTTTGCTATTTTACACCTCAAATTTCCTCGCTTCAACTCATGCACCTTGATTTTCCATATACACTTTCACTTTACTTGAATATGTTTTACTAAGTGATTCATCATACCATGTTCTGGACTCATCAAAGTGAACATCCCTACTAAAACACACTTGATTCAGTTGGGATTATATAATTTGTAAGATCCATTAGAGTTATACCTAACAAATATTAGTGGTTCCCCTTTATCATCCAACTTCTTCCTTCTTTGATTTGGTATGTGTTTGAAACACAATGAGCCAAAAACTCTGAAAATCTTTATGGAGGGTTTGACTCCAAATCATGCTTCCTTTGGTACTATTGAACTTAAACTCTAACACGTGTATTGTGTATATAACATGTGGTTCACCTTCATTTTGAATAACGATTCTTTTGCTCTCATTTTTATAGAGCACTCTCTCCTATCTAGGTTATTCCACTCCCTTCTGTTTTGCTTCTCTTTTCTGTTCCAACATGTGTGTTTGAAGAATGTATATCAGAATATACATTTCAAAACATATTTTCAAATTTAAAAATATTTTTCGAAATACATATTCTAAAATGTTCCAAAAACATGCATATCCATATTTCAAACCACCTATACCAAAACCACCACCCCTCTATCAAATAGAAAAGAAAAATCTATTCAATCGACAATAAACAAACACATGGGCTCTCGGAAAACTTCTCAACAACAAAAATGGAGATAAGGGGTTGTAGTTCGAGGTGAAGATGAGTCTCTGCAATTTAGTGACAAAAGAGAACGACGAATGAATATGGTATTTAGGTTATTCCATTTTCTAACAGGGGTAAAACCGGATTTATGGATTATATCGGGTGTAGGAAGAAAAAGAGGGAGGTGCAGGGAGTAATTTTCTAGGAAATAGATGACTTGTATCAGCCCAAACTGGAGTAGAAATATGAATGGGCCAGCTCGGTCCAAGAATAAAAATTCCTCACAAAAAAATTAAAAATCAAAGCATTAATGAACAGCACTACACAGTTTTAATCTTTGTGCTTACCCAAAAAATAAGTTAATTTATTTTCTGTTTAATTATTTTTTTGTCTTGAAACTTTGAAATATTTTTTGCCTCTATAAAATTGTTTTTAGTTTCTGTTCTTATAAAAAAAAAATTCAATGATGATGTAAGGAAGTATAGTCCTAATATTTTTCAAAGAATATATTTATTCACATTCTTTCTCTTTTGGGGTTTTCTATATATAATTTTCATGTATTATTTATTTTAAAAATAATATAAACAAAATATAAGGTATCGAATTTTCAAATGATTCGGTGCGTGTCACGGTGACAAAATAATTTAAGGCCGTAAAAAAGTTTGACACCAACGTTCCTTGCATCACTAAAGTCAAAACTTGGTGATTTTAGAAGGCTAAAATTATATTTAAGCTATTTTTTTAAATTATCACTGTCACGTTGACTTGTTCAAGTTATTGATTGCAGGAGTTAATTATTTTTACTGATGTAATCATATACACTTGAATAACAACAGTACTATACTTAGCTGTCAGTGTAAAGTTCAACAGTTATGCAAATTTCAACGTTAAAATCAAATCATTGCATTAAATATTTTTAATGATGTAGTTATGTAGAATTAAATGAAGTTGAGAAATATAAAAATTTCTAATGACACACTTATTTTTATGGGTATTTTAACAGGTGTATTAAGGATACCAATTAATAATAATAATTAATATATATTAAATTTTATAAAATATATAATTAAGTGTGATATTTAATAAAATTTGATTTAATAATCATTAATGTAATTTTATTTTAATTAAAGAATAAAAATTTTTATAAGTATTATATATGTGTGTTTAATATTTTATTTAATGTTCATCAATACAGATTAAAAAATAATTAAATTATAAAATAACTATATTTTAATGTTGCTAAAAATTAAATATAATTAAATATAAGAAAGTTTAAATTAATAGAAAAATCAACAAAAAAAATAGCGTTAAATATCTAAGATTACAAAAAAAGAAACAATTAAAGTATTAATTTGAGCAGAGACTTTAAAAATTCCAATATTCTTGTTTTGTATCAGAAAGTTATTCTAAAAATTAAAAGAGAATTTTTGTCTTTAACAAAAAATCTATGATATGCATTCATACTATTTTAATTAATATTTTTAATTATTTCAACTTTCAATGTAAAAATAATGGTACCAATGCACATTAATTATTCCTTAACCAATACCCTTAAAGCACTTGTTAGCATTCTCCTATTTTTATTATCAAATAAGTAAGTTTATTATAAACATCATTGTTGAAGATTTTATTTAGAAAAAAAAACATGGAGGATTACACTATACTCATGATGAAATTACATGACACATAGTAAAAAAAATATTATGAAAAAAGTTTATGATGTTTTCACGAAAATCATTTCACACTTTGAACTCTATATATTAGAAGAAAAAAAAATTCTTAGTGTATTAAAAAATTTATCATTTGTCAATCCTCTTACATTCCTAAAAACATCTTTAATTTGTAGAGGTTTTTGCTTTGGAAGATTTAGTATTAACTTTTTTTGGCCTGCTCTTACCAAGTTTGCTTGTAGTTTGAACCGACTCATCAACATGTTCAATATTAGAATCTTCTTTCTCATCAAGTATATTAACCAATTTAAAAGCTACTCTCATTTCCTTTAAAAAGTGAATCTCCTTAGTCAAAGGATTAGGAACTACCGTTAAACTACTATGAGTTGAATCTAATTGCTATAAACACTACAAACTATCTATAATGGGAGTGACATCCTTCAAAGAAGGGATACAAACCAAAGAATCACATTCCACTTGCACACCACCATATAGATTCTCAACAAGAGAAGAAGATCCATTCACAACACAAATATTATCATGATTACCCACAATTGACTCAGGTTGTGACTATGCAACAAGTTGCACTTCCACCACAAGCTCCATCGTAAGCTCCATGATAGACTCTACCACTTGAGGTAAGGAGTCCTTAGTTCCATCTTGTGCACCAACCACTTTTAAAAGATAATGTTGTTGTATATTTGCGCCAACTGTTTTCTCCCTACCAACAATAACATTTTGTAACCGTCTACAATAAGATAGATCATGATCAATCATTTTACAATTTGAACAAAATAGAGGTTATCAATCATACTCCACATCAACAATAAATTCAAATCATAACCTTTCCACAAAGAAATTGATTAGGAAATCAAATAATAAATCAACATCAACCAAGGCACATGCAAAAAGAAACCTCAAGACTTATTCTTGGTACATCTAAAGCTAAAGGTGTATCAATTCCATGTGCTATTGAGAAAATCGTTTTTGATTGTTAATACTCTAAAGAAAGACCATGAATGTGAACCCAACATTGAGTTTTTGAAAGTTTCAAGGAAGTTGTGACAAGTTTTTGTCCAAGAAAAAATATGAAGAATGTCAAGAGATAAATTCTAAGTTCCAATAGTCAAGCCAATTTACTTCACATGTCTTCTAAAGAAGAAAAAACAAATTTATAGAACCCTTTGCCAAGTGGAATTGCCTTCCATTGATCAAATGCTTCCAAGCTACATCAAGGTTTTTAAAAAGGTCTAAATGTGCAAGCGGTTTATCTCATTTTGTTAACAAAATACGCCTATGCAAAGGATGTTTGCACTCGTCCAAACCAACAAGATAAACTTCTTTAGAAATGTACACATAGATTATATCTCTCTTTATACAAGGAAAAGGTAATTGAGACAAAGGGATATAACACACATTATTAAGAACATAGGAAAATGTACATTTTTGTGCTCACACATTTGAAGAATATTTAGAGAAAGATGACTTTCCGTGATCTTGATCTCGAAAACAACTCTTGGGATATGAAACCTCGAAGAAGTCATACTTATGCCTCACCAAGCACATACAAAACAAGCACTCCATGTGATGCACTATCAATGCTCTGTTGAGTCTTTCGAGAGAGGATCACCGGGGAGATACAATATCAATAAGACATGAGCCCAACCCATACACAAGGGATTGAGACCACTCTCAACTCAAAATCTTAAGGCAATTCACATTGGTACTCCCTCTCTCGAGCAAAAGCATTTTAAGCCATGGGTACCCCTTACTTGTACTGTCGTTCATCTTAAGGGGTCACACTTACCTGACCCATTGTCAATAAGACTTTCAATATAGGAACTTGTCTGAGCCGATCACCACACAAACCTTTGGCTCTAATACCATTGTTGGATCTTTTGAGAGATGATTACCTGAGAGCTATGATGCACGAATACGATACGTGTATCGGATACGACACGTATCTGATACGTCGATACATTTATTTTGAAAATAATAGGATACGATACGTAATAAATATGTGATATATAAATATTGAAAAGTGTACAATAATTTTTAAAATCATAATAAATATATGATTGTAGGCAATAGAGACTATTTTAGTTACCAATTTAGAGATCAATTATATTTTTTTGAACTATTTTAGTAGGCAATAATGTTTAGTTTATAAATTGATACCTAAATTGGTCACTATATTGACTAATTATTTTTTGTCACTAAAATTGATCATTATTCAAAAAAAAATTTGGAGTCTACTATTTATCAATAAGTATCGATAAAGTATCCTAAAGTATCGGACACAGATACAAGTCGGACATAGATACGTGACTTAAGTTGAAGTATCGGTGCATCATTGCCTGGGAGATACAACACCAATGAGACATGAGTCTAACCCACACATAAGATATTGACACCACTCTCAACCCAACACCTTAAGGCAATGAGTTTATGGGTCTTCAACCTTATACAGTGTTTAACTTTCTTATTTTTACTCAATGTGAGACTTAGACTCACTCTGATTCCTAACACGTTCCATATACAAAATCTTCACCTCTTCAAGCCATCACTAAACAAGAGTTGATAGCAACTAACGTTCTTCAAATTCCCTTAGAATACATTCGTTTATAGGATTTGTGTTGAATGCGACATTGAAGGTATCGAATGACCTTTATATACACTTCATTTTTGTTTTACAATACACATATTTTATTAAAATCAATCCAATTTCAAGAGAATACAATTATTACAGAAAATAAAAATTTTCTTTTAATAAATAAGGATGATTACCATTTAATCTAATTTCAATAGAATACAATTATTATAGAAAATAAATGTTTCAGTACACCTAATAAGTCTCACATCGTTTAAGAGTCGAGGTCAAGCACAATTTAAATACTCCTTCCTCCCTCTACCCTCTGATGTGTCTTTTAAGGACAAAATCGTGATAGAGCTCCATGCTCCAATGCGGAAAATACCTCGGGAACACGGTGGTTGTTCCTAACGATGCCAATAAGTCCCACGTCGCTTAGGAGTCGAGGTCAAGTGCAATTTAAATACTCTTTCCTCCCTCCACCCTCTGAGATGCCTTTTAAGGATAAAACCGTGATGAAACTCCACGCTCCAAATTAGACAAGCTGTCAGATTATCCTGGATTGAGGGCTTGTTCCATTACACAATAAGTCCTAGTAGTTGTTCCTAATGACGATGAACTTAGATCGAGTTAGAACAATAAAATATTTCTTCTAATAAATAAGGATGATTTTTGTCTTACTACTTTTTTTTATGTGTATATTAATTTATTAATATTTCACAGTATTGTTTCTGCTTTATATTTTTCATTGCTTTACATAGAACTAAGTATTCATTATGTCTAATATTTATAATTTTACTTTTACAATTTGCATCTTATTAAATATATCTTATATTATTAAAGTAAAATTTTAGGTCGGGTTAAAAATAACATAACTGCTAACTAAAATTATCCTACTATTTAAAGTATTCCAAATTAAATATTAAGTTTAATCACTTATATAAGTATATAATATATATTTATAGCCTTCAAAGTTATAGTTAAATCTCCTAAATATATATAAAAATTTCATAATTTATGTCCACTAAAACTCTAAATAAAAAATTATTTAAAGATAAACAAAGTAAAGCAATGAAAGATTTACAGACACATGTATTATTGTCTAATATTTATAATTTGCTTCTTATTAAATATATCTTATATTATTAAGGTAAAATTTTAAGTATATCGTTAAAAAAAGATTAAATATAGATTTGGTTTCTATTTTTGTTGTTTTTATTTAATTTGGTCATTATTTTTGTTTTGTGTTTAATTAAGTTCTCATTTTCGTCAAATTTTGGTCAATTTAGTCCTTTTCACTAACGTGTTTATATAGTTAACATTTTGAACAGTACATGTCACGTGTAGTTGGCACAAGCAAACTTGAAGCAAAAAATTGATAAAGCTATGTGCATGAAGATCATAGGTGTTTGATGAAGATTGACGAAGATCCACTTGAAGATTAAGTTTTAGTGTGTTAAATATGAAAATAACATGTTAAATGTAATGTTTTAGTGTTATATCATGTTGGTTGGTTATATGACATAGGATAGATGTCTTGTGTGCCTTAGTGTGTCTCTTGTAATCTGTTAAAATGGGTTTTAACAGGTTAAAAGGCTTGTTGTATATAGTTTCTGGTATGAATGCATTCAGTCAGTTGAATTATTTTTCAATCGACTAATTTTACTTAAGTCAAGTGAAATCAGCTGACTGTACGGAAAATTCAATCGAGTGTTTTCACTTAAACTAGACTATATAAGCTCTGTTTTCGCGAGCAGAGGTGCGAATCTGAGTTTTTGAGCACGAAACTTTGTCATTCTTCTCTAGAAAGCTCTCTCTACAATACACAACTGCAACTTGTAGTTTGAAAATCTTGGTTGATCTTGGAGGCATTTTGGCTTGTGAGTAGCTTGAAGAACACATGTATGGTTGGCTAGGGACAACCACCATCAGGTTTGGATGTTCTTGTGCCTTTGGTTGGTTTGCCTGATGTGATTTCAGGTCTGTAAGTGTGATTCTTGCAGGGTGTGTATCTAGATTTTTGTAGGTCAAAAATCTTGCAATTTTCTTTGTTCAAAAGTGTAATCTTGGTGTGTGATTTGTAAAACTTTTGAATATAGTGGAAATCAGGCTCAGGTTGTCCTAGTAAACTGGATGTAGCTCTATGATTGAGTGAACAAGTATAAAAACAATTGTGCAATTCTCTCTCCCTCATCTCATTCACTTTGAATCTCTTTAAAAAACTCAAGAAAACCAAGCAAATCGTTCTTTGGTGTGATTTAATGCGTTTTTGTGTAATCTGAGGTTGTATACTTATTAAAAATATTGTTTGGAACAAGTCTTTATGTAAAAGATTGTTGTTTGAGTTGAATTTGCAAATTCTACATTCTGTATAAATCTCCGATATTTTAGCTGACTGATTTGTCTTTTTAATCGACTATTTCATAGCTTCTTGAACAAATTAGTTTGCTGTTTTATATTTTAATCGACTAAAAGTGTACTGGTCTGATGTATTTACATCCAAACTTTCCAATCTATTTGATTCAATTGAAAAGTGATTTAAGCTTTCGAAAAAGTTTTATAAAGCCAATTCAACCCCCCCTTCTTGGCTAAAATCACCATTTCAAAACTATCACGTGTCAACTCCTTTTTTCTTAAAAAAAAAGTTTAAATTTTTTTAATTTCAAACAAATTATCCACGTGTCAAGTCACAATTGTGCCACATGTCAATGTTAGTGCCACGTGTCAGTTTGTGGTTGTGTTATTTTTTTTTGTTCAATTTAGTTTCTATATTTGTTATTTTTGTTCAATTTAGTCCCAATTTTTGTTAGAATAAATCAATTTTGTTCCTTTCAAATAGACACCAAATCTAATATCTTTCATACAAATTATATTAATATTTTTTCTAACATTGACATTTTTATTAATTATTTTTTAAATTCAATTATAAATTATTAAATTTAATTATAAATTGAATAAAATTCTTATATTTAATTTCTAAATAGAATATAATTATTTAAAATATTATAAGAATATATAAATTTTTTTTCTAATATTTATATTCTAAAATACTTTTAAAATTTATATTTAAAAATATTTTAAATATTCAAAATATTTTAGAAAAGTAAACTAATATTTCTAAAATTAACATTTAAATATAAAATATTTTAGATTTTAATATCTAAAATACAATAAAAATATTAAATATTTTAGATTTAAATGTAAATTTTACAAATGTTAATATATATTTTTTAAATTTTAATAATTATATTTTAATAATATTAAAATAATTATGTTCTATTTAATAGTTAAATCTGAGAATTATATTCAATTTATAATTAAATATATAATTTATAATTGAATGTCAAAAATAAATAATAATAATGTCAATTTTAAAAATTAAATTCTTTTATTTTAAAAATATTGGGCTAAATTAAACAAAAATAAAGAATATAGAGATTGAATTGAACAAAAATAACGAATATCGGGACTAAATTGAACAAAAAGAAATAATACAATCACAATTGTGACTTGACACGTGGACAACTTTTTTGAAATTAAAATAGTTTAATTGTTTTTAAAATCATTGAAAAAAAGTTAAAAAAAAAAATCAAAAGTTGACACGTGACATGTACATTTAAAAAACGTTAACTATTCAAACACCATTAGTCAAAAGGACCAAATTGACCAAAATTTGACGAAAGTGAGGACCAAATTGAATACAAAACAAAAATGAGGACCAAATTGAATAAAAACAACAAAAATCGGGACCAAATGTATATTTAAGCCTTAAGAAAAACTCATAACAGTTAACTAAAATTATCCTACTATTGATTAATTACTATTACAAATTAAATATTAAACATAATCACTTATAAAAGCATATATATATATATATTTATAGTCTTCCATGAAAAATAATAGTTTAATTCTTATATATATATATATATAAGTTTCATAAATTAGGAGAATTTATACAATATAAAAGTTATACAGTGATTAGTCTACTCTCTAAATAAGTCATCAACAATCTACTACTACACATTTCTTCTACATGCACTATCTTTTGTTCATGTATAATATACGATCATTGTAGGTGAAAAAATCACAATACAACAAAAACACAAGGTAAGATAATAAAATTTTAACAATTTATCTGCTCAAATACCCACCAATACAAACATTCAAATTAACAAAGTCATCTATGTCCAATCGTCCAAGGCAACCAAATCGTTACCCCACCAATATCGAGTAGCGTAATCTCAGGCTTCATGTGCAACCTAATTGTACCCTTTAATCTTTGGGAGGTTTAATTGATCTCTTTCGACCATTGTGTCAATGTGAATCTCCCCATGGTGTTGCCACTATGCTCTTCTGTGGTTGCCTCCTTACCCTTGTCTTTATTCCTGTTCTCGATCAAACCCTTATTGACAATATTTTCAGATGTGGTGCTGTTGTTGACGATTGGTGTGATCTGTTCGGCCGGCCCCTGACTTCCCAAAGATGACCCGAGCGATGAGGGCAACGAAGTAACGTGTCTATGTATCCCCTACCCTCCTGATCAGAGGAATCTTTCGAGCTGGAAACTTTAATAGGAGACATTATTACCTTAAATGGAAAAAGAATGAATACTGAGCGGTTTGAGAAATGTAGCAAGAAAGGAAAATGTGAAAATGACAGGACCCACACACTCCTATTTATAAAAAAACTTGGAGGACATGTGGCAGCACCTGGATTATCGGATCAAATGCCCTTTAACTGTTGAGGGGACGCAACACTTTGGATTTAACCTTGACACGACTCATGAGGCATTAATGTGACTCGCGAAGTGTCATATCCCCTTATCGCCAATGATCATATTTCTGCGGACGATTAGCGCTTAAACCCTTTTCACTTTCGGTCTCTAATCACGCTTAAGTCTTGGGGGCCTATGTACTATATGTACCGACTAGTACAACCAAACCGTATTGGATAGGATCGACCGAATGATTGAGGAGAAAACTTGTCGATCATCACTAAAGTTAGCTAACCACATAATTAGCTTAAACAAGTAAGTAAACAAGCTTAAAGAGAATTAGGCTGTAATTAGGCTGTTTAATCAAAAAGTTCATGGAGAAAACTATAAGTGTAGGTATAATTTATTGTTGTTGATACATTTGTTATGTATTTATTACAACATTAACTGCTTTGACCAATCGAACTTAAATTGATTTTAGTATTGGAGTATTTTAGCATGTACCCACACTACCCGTCGATTAGTTGATGTCCAAATTACCCAAACAAAGAGAATACAACATCAAAATGAACATTATGAAATTGTTTCAATAGACTTTTGACCTTACACCTGAAACAATAAATATATATATATATATATATATATATTAATAATACAATATAAATATATGTAAATAATTTAACATAATTATAAAAATATTTGAGATGTTTCAAAAAAAAAATTGTTTCTATCCTTTCAAATTTCGTTATATTTCAATAATAGTTATTCAATTTTGGTAGTCCAAAAACCACTCCTATAATGTTGAAGAAGTTCATGGAAATCGGATCGAGATAGAGTTTTATCATTCTATAAATGGAAAAAATTACCTCTGATTTGATTTGCATTGTGAAGGTATAATTTGGTTGATCATCCACAATTGCGACATGCATGATATCATGTCCTCAAATTCAATTTAAAAAGGTTGTATAAAGGAAGCAAAAGCAAAAGTGTAGAATACCGGACAATTATTCCTTAAACATAGGCACGATTCTGAATTATATATTTAAGATTTAAATATATTTATATTGTAACACGTGAGCTGCACATGCTGAACGTGACTGACAATGTAACACTATATAAAGCAGAAATTGACAGACCGGTTTGGCAAGAAGAAGAGA
>Ga0214542_1004552_pt1 | contig 27406 bp, 6 predicted proteins | sample CNSS1metaG_FD_160096 | JGI IMG/M metagenome (GOLD analysis project Ga0214542, IMG submission 160096) | Root nodule microbial communities from cowpea collected in UCLA plant growth center, Los Angeles, California, USA - CNSS1 | ecosystem: Host-associated > Plants > Roots > Nodule | place: USA...
TATCTTTTGAGTAATTAATCAAGAAGTTATGTTACCTTATTAGCTATTGGAACAAGGTCAGACTTCTCTAAAGGCAATCTAAGCCAAATCCCCTTCTTTCCCTGCAATCATAAGATAATCCTCTGTCCATACTTCATCAGGCAATATCATCAAAATAGATAAATACATGGAGGTTGTAGTTTTAATTGATCAAAATGTGTAAATACAGGTCACATTTAATATATTCAACATCATCAATTCAATATATTTATTTTTTGAGGTGGAAGAAAAGCAGATTGTTACAGATATAATATAAAAGCATTCCCCTGCCTTCACCCAACAGTTAAAACATTTTAGGATGGTTCACAACATAGTACCAAAGAACCTGCAATAGAAAAATCAATAGTTCACGAAAATTAGATCAATGAACCTGCAATGTGCATACAACTGGGTACGAAAACTTACTTGCAATCTCCTTCAACATCAGGAAGATCTTTCGTTATAGCAATTACCAATGCGAAAAATGTTTTGCCTTCGCGCTCGTCTTCGCTGCATCAATGATCCCCTGGTAATCCTGCACATTCTGCGAACACCACAAAACAATCCAAAACCCTAATTGCAAGCTCGAACATCGGAATCCAAAACCGTAAACCGAGAAAAGCAAGAATTGAAATGCAAATTCTGAACCTGAGACCTATCCCTGGCATTGTTGAGCTGCTCCCCGTATTCGTAAAGCTTCTCGATGTAAGCAGTCTCTTCGGCGGGGCCAGTCATCGGAAGGCTCTGCAATTGCCGCAGCGATTTGGAATTGCAATTGCAACGGCAATTAGGATTAAAAACAAAATAAAAAAATAGCATGAAACAAAAATAGAAAAATAAAAGAGGGTTTTGTGCAGTGTTATGTTAAGGGTTGGAATAGCGAGAAAGAGAGTAACTAACCTGAAGCGTTGAGTGAAGAGTTGCTGAGTAGGGAATGGTTCTGTGGGTAAGTGAAGAAAACCAAAGCATAAACCAAAGCATGACAACCTTGTACAGTTCTAGTCTTTCAGCTCAAGCTCAGGATATTCTTGAAAAAATGGAAAAAAAAAAAACAGAGAAATTACATAAACAATACCTCTATGTTTCTATCAAAAATTACAAAAGTATACAATAAAGACTTTTTATAGTGTCAACCGAATGTTGTAAAACAAAACAACAACTAACAAACATGTTCCTTGAATTAACTACAATATCTACTTCCTACTTATTTAATCATGTTTGATTTGAGTAGCATATAATTTACTTTTGGATTGTTTTTGGCCAACTTCAAGATGGTAAATAAATGAAGAACACATCAACAGGAACCAATTCTGTCTCTCCAAGTAGTTATCACCGTAGATGTTGAGAAGCTGAGATTCCAAAAAAGTTTATGTATATTTATTGCATATGTTCATGTTTCTTTCCGTTTTCACTTTCTAAAAGATAAAAAAGTGAAAAAATAATTCATGTGTGCATGTTGCATAAGCATAGACTTTGACACAGTAGACAAGCCTTAACATAATATATTTCTGCTTAAATATTACTCATGAGACACTGAATAAACATATTTGGAGGCAGAAGAACTCTGATAATAATTAAATAGAAAATGATTTTTTAACAATTTTTTCTTACAATATTAAGTATTATTTTTTAGATAATTTCTCTTTTTTTATTTTTTAAATCACATATTAAAAAGAAAATTGTCAAAATATTATCGTAATTAAATTGATTATCAATGTTTGATGGTGATTTTCACTTAGATTTTGTTGGTTTCTGCTGATGTATTACAAGAGGGACAAGTATTTTTTTTCTAGATTGGTTGTGCAAATAGCAATTGGCATCTTGTTACTACGTTGTTTGGCAACTTAGTCTTTTGTAGTTGTCAATCCCAGTAATGTCTTCATCTTCTTTTTAAAAAACTTTTGTTGTATTTGACTTTTTATGTTGGAAAATGACATTGTGCTGTATGATTTACCCTTCTTTCTTAACAATGTTCATTTTGCTGACAGAAGAATGTTGGTTTCACCTTCTATATTTTTCTTATTAATAATGAGTTTCGCCAAAAAAATTATAATAAAACTACTTTTACAACAAAAAGAATTTATTTCCCTCACAAAAATTTCAAAATAAGAAAATAAAGGTATATTCTTTTAGAAATTTATATTTATCATTTTAAACCATTTTTTTATTTTGTATGAAAATAAACCTTGTGAGAGTTGTTCTCTTTAGTATTTGTATTATATTTTAATTTTACTTTTTTCTCAAGATTAAAATACAAATATTTAATATTCATAATATATATATATATATATCATATATATATATATATATATATATATATATTTATCATTTTAAAGGCAATATAGACATTCGTCTATAGTTCATAACTTTTTTTTTCGTGAATAATGTTGTTCTGGTGAAATTTTTTGTTGTTTAAACTTGAGAAAAAGAACAAGATAATAATGACAAGTATACAGAAGATAGTGTGTGAAAATATGAAATTATTCTGTATTTAAGCTATTAAAAGATTAAAAATATATATTTGCTATGTTTTTCTTTATTCAAACCTCATCATTTTTACTATCTTTCTATTAACATTTATAATTTTAAATATTTTCTAAAAACTTACAGACTTCTGTCTCAAAAATACATAAAATACTGTCAAATATTACCAGCTGTTGTAACATAAATCCATTAATTACAAAAATTCAATACACCCCGTTAAATCAATAAAAATATCCAACATCCACCTTTAAATTCATAAATATATTTTCTTTTAATTACACACTTTAAAAAAAAAAAAAAAAACTAAAATGTCAGTTAAGTGTATAGATGTATATGAGATTGGTGTAAACACTGCAATATTTCAAAGGGGATTTGTAGAATACATGCATAATTGAAGAGAAAGCTTTTGGTTACATTTGAAAAAAATCAAGATTTAAAGAAGTCACACAGAGAAGGAAATGGAAACACAATAACAAAATATGAAATTGGATAAAAGAAATCGAAACAAAAACTTAATTCTGAAATAACACAGATCACCGATACATATATAACAGTAAAACACGAGTACATCCATAACATGCAACAAACTGCAACAATGTTGAATCTTATTGAACTGAAAACTTCAAATAGCTTAAACCCCTAGCTTCATACACAAGTGGCAGGGGTCAGGTAATATAGACGTCAAATAATAGTTGTTAAAGATTCGTCGGTAAAGGATGGAAGGAGAGGAGTTGAATTATAGACGCAACGGTGGAGGCGGCGAGAGAGATGGTGGTGGGTGGAGATTTCTATTTATACGGAGGAGATGATGGTGGTTTGTATTCATACGGAGGAGAAGATGGTGGCTTGTATTCATAGGGAGGAGACGACGGTGGTTTGTATTGATCATATTGTGGAGGTGAGTAGTTGTTGTATGGGGGTTTGTAGTAATTATAGGGAGGTGGCTTGTATTCATATGGAGGAGGTGAGTAGTTGTTGTATGGAGGTTTGTAGTAATTATAGGGAGGTGGCTTGTAAACGTAAGGTGGTGGTGGAGGTGGTGGAGATTTGTAGTAATAATATGGAGGATATTTGGGTTCATAATATGGAGGGTATTTGGGTTCATAGTAAGAAGGAGGAGGAGGTGGTGGAGATTTGTAGTAATATGGAGGGTATTTGGGTTGATTGTAATAAGGAGGAGGAGATGGTGGTGGTGGAGATTTGTAGTAATATGGAGGGTACTTAGGATCATAAGAAGGGTATTTAGGATCATAAGAAGGGTATTTAGGATCATAATTAGGAGGGTATTTGGGTTCATAGGTTGGTTTGTAATATGGATTGTTGTAGGGTTGTCCTCCACCGTAGTAGGGATAATCATCAGCAGCAACGATGGTAGAAACTATGCAGAAGATTAGAGCATAGATGAGTCGAGGCAAGTGCCTCGTCTGAACTGAGATTTTTTCCATAGTCTACTTCACTGCTCTGTGCCTTCAAAGATAGACTTATGAATTTGTGTTTTACTTGGTACACAAGTTAGGATTGTAGTCCCTTATATAGTAACTGCGATGGTTTCTTTATTATTAGTTGGATTTGTGTAATGTGTTAAACAAGATTTTTCTATCAGTTTTTTTATTTCAACTTGCACAGAACAAAGTCAATAAGCTTGAGGAAGTTGGTGATGTCATATCTGAACAAGTACTCGCAAGATTTGATCAAACATTGGAATAGCGCGTTGGATCAGGTTATTTAATATAGGCAGAAAATCTTGTGTGAAACAGATTATGCAGTGTTGTGTTAAACCAGCCCTAGTTAATTATATAATCTATCTTTTCCTTACTGTATATATAGCTCTGTCGTTTTTCCAAATGTCAATTACGTGACTGTAAAATGTGCGTCTCTTTTTAAGTGTGTGATCTCCGACACATTCCTTCAATATATTCAGACATGCACATCTTAAGAACAACGATATGTTCACGTTTCAAGAGCAACTATAGACTATAAATTACGCTAACACTATATTAAGAAATGAACTTCACGCAGAGATATATATATTTCGAGCGTGAGAGTAAATATTAATAAATGGTTCGATAGGAAATGAAATTATATATCTAATAAACAACAAATCTCACTAGAATAGACTCTAACTCGTAGTTTTGATATCATGTAAGAATTAGACTTTAAACTTAACTCAACCTTACAAATCAGTCTGTAATATCAGGTTTGCATCTATATATGATAAACTGGCCTTATCTCTGGTCGACACGAAATCTTCAACAATTTTGAAAAGATACTTCCAACCAAGTGATTTTATATTTTAAGCCATTATAGGAAATGGATTTTGGACTGAAAGCTCAGGCATGTTTATTGTAACACAAAATTGCCGAGTCTAGAAATTTAGATTGACTGAGTAAATTTGTGTAATGTTATATAACCTATTTACTTGTTTAATTGGCTTACTTGTAACATATATATCGGATTTTGTTAATAATCCAATAAGACTAAGGCAACTCGTTGATTACTTAAATTAACATATTGCTTGCTTGACTTGTGTTTCTTCCTCATCTGATTAACCTTTCTAACTACCAGATCTGAATCACTCACGTTCTCCTCATTCTTTTTCTCAGTTTTAGTTCATTAGCTATATTAGTCAAAACTCGTGTGATTAATTTCCAGTGTAGATTTCCTGTTACATTGGCAAATTCAGCAGTTAATTAGAACTTCTTTTCAGATTGTTTGATCAATTCATATGCAGTAATTTTTTATGGTATCTTATTGATATATTAGGTGATTGATGTTACAATTGTTAGTTTATAATATGGCGAGGCAAGACATTTTCTTAGATTATCAAAGTCGTGTGATTTTGGAGCTCAACGCTTGCACCATTTGCTGCACTTGCTGACTTAAATTCCTTACGTCACAAGGGCAATATATCATTACATTATGAGACGAACGAGCATAATGGTTTGAAAAAGTCCTTTAGTTACATTTTCAACTTATTTGCCCAAAACTAAAAAGGACTTTCAAATGATCTCATATTAATATTTAATTATATATATTTGCCGAACATCGTTGATTTTATAAGAAGTTAGGGATTTCAAGATATTATTGTAATTGTCTTGTGGCAGAGGTAACGTGGATCGAGTCATAATTGAATCGTGATACTTAAACGGTTACACTTTTCAATAAAAAAAGTTTCATGCCGACTACTAGCTATAATTTTTGAAGTGTTAAGCGTTCGATCCTAAAAATTGGTACGAGGGTTAAGGTCACGAGTTCGATAAGTGGCACGTGGAAGCAATGGTATTGAGCCATTATGGGCTTTTTTGTATTTGAGGGTCTTTTTGACCAAAATATTGTAAAATAGGGTTCGTTGAATTTTTTTTTGTAAAATTGGGTTAAATCGTTATTGGGGAGGACGACTTTCAAGGTGAAACCGTCCTCCCCCAAGCCGGTTTTGCATTTTTTTTAAAAAAAAATAGTGTCGTTATTTCTTATAACGACTTCTACTAAATTGAAAAGTGAAGTCGTACTGTAGCATGACGACTTCACTTTTCATTTCTTTTTTTTTTAACTTTTCAGTTTTAATTTTTTTTTAGTTTTTCACTTTTCATTATTTTTTTTTTAAATATTTCAATTATTTTTTTCCTTTTTTTTAATTTAACTGTTTTGATTATTTTTTGTTTCATTTTTGATTATATTTTTTTAATTTTTAGTGTTCGTTATTTTTTTTTAATTTATAAGTTATCAATGTTTTTTAAATTTATAAGTTATTTGTTTTTTTAAAATATATTAATTTAAATTTAATTTTTATTTTATTAAATTTTTTACTGTTTATTTTTCCAATAAACTTAAATTAAAAAAATAATGAAAATTCATATATTATGAAAAAAAAATAATAAAACAAAAACAAAAAAAAAACAAACAAAAAAATTTTGGAAAGGTGAAGTCGTTATGCATAACGACGACTTCACTTTTTTTAAAAACAAAATCGTTATAGTACAGTACGACATCACTTTTGAAAAAAAAATAAAGAAACCGGTCAGGGGGAGGACGACTTCACCTCCGATGTCGTCCTCTTCCCTGACGACTTGACCCATTTTCGCAAAAAAAAAATTAACGAACCCATTTATACAAATTCAACTTCTAACAGACCCCAAAATACAAAAAAGCCGCCATTATGTTTGTAGAGGAAAACAATTTATGATTCTGCTAAAACAAATTTTAACAAGAAAAATGAACATGGGTTTGCTGATAAAATCGTTAAACAGTTCTATTTTATGGATCTTAAATATTGCAAGGCTCTGTTCCTCTGGCAGAAGTTTTGGGGCAAAGAGTGGTAAAATGATAAAGGGAACTTGTGGAAGAAGTGCGGCAAGAGATTTTAGAAACACCAGTTACCAGAAGAAAAGAGGAATGCACCTAAGCATCTTCTAACAATGGAGGTTTGTCCAAATCATAGAAGTTAATTTAAGGGTTGGTGTATAATTTGGCTGTTTCTAAGGATCACACCAAGTTATTTTCGTGTATGGATAAACGATAGATAATTCTATTAAGTTAAGGTGAGCTGAAAATCTTACACCAAATTCAGTATTATATTAAATTTTAAAAGAGTTAATTTTTTTTTAACTATTACAAAAAAAGTGTGTTTTGTTTTTAAATTAAATTATAAACTATTTAATCTTTACAATGAAATATACTAAAACATCCTCCTATCAAGTGGTATGGAGAATATTTTTCATAAGAAATTTCACATTGAACTATAATATAATATATATATATATATATATATATATATATATATATATATGAGTCTATTAAATTTCAAATTTCAAATAAAATAGTTTATTTTTAATTCAGAGTCTGTTAAACTTTTATGTTATGAGTAACTCAAGAAAAATTATATTTTTGAACTGAATTCTTGTCATTTATTTCTTTTGTTAATGGGATAGTTTGATTTTATCGTACCTTAGTTTCTTGTTTCTATGTATTAAAAAAATATGAGATTTTGTAATTAATATGAAACAATATAGTAGTCATAAAAATCATATCATTTTACATTAACTACAATATTATTCGATATTAATCACAAAACTTAATACTTTTTTTAATACGTGAAAATAGGAAAGTAATATGTTACAAATAATAATCATATCACTCAAATAAAAAATAATAATAAAAACTCAATTAAAAAATATAAATTTTTGAATATTCAATATATAAACAAATTTAATAAGAACTTAATAAAAAATATACAAATTTATAAAGTACTTAAAATTTAGTTAAGTTTTATTTGTAAGATTATTTTGAAAAATCATTTATTCCTTTTTATAAAACTCCTTTTATAATAGTTTGATGTATTGTTTTTTTTTTCTAAAATATTCTTAATTAAATATTTGATATAAATTAAAAATACTTTATTATATATATAAAGATATTTCTCAATTATTCTAGTATTAAATATACGAGGGTGATATATAAAGATATGACAAATTTATTGTTTTTAATTAATTTAACTAATTTTCTAAAGATTGTGAATTAGTTGAAAATATTTTAATCCTTAATGTTGCTAGTTATAAATAATGTGGTTCAATTAAACTATTAACTTCAAAGGACTCACTAACTATGCATAAATACTACAACTTAAAGTTATAATTCCTATTTATACAACATAACTAACTTCCATAAAGCGAGACTAGTGTTATAGTATTGAATAACGGAAAATATCGACAACCCAAAAATCTTTTATAAAGTTATATCGAAATTAATAATGGATTATGGCAGAAATATGATAATGTTTCCAACAAGTGTCACTTCTATGAAATATTCTTGAAATATCATGATCATTATTAGAAAATAGGTATATTATTTGTAAAATAATTATAATGAAAGTAGAGAAATAGAAAAAAAAATGAAAAAAAAATGGTAGTGACCACCGCCGGCGGTGGAAACTGACGACGGCCAACCGTGACAGCAACTAGGATTGGTGTCTGGCGACAGTAACTGCAGGGGTGAAGGAATAATGTGCTTTGGACTTTTGGGTCAAAAAAAAGTAAAAAAATTTAGGGTAAACAATTTTTACTGTTGTGTGGCTGCAGTAACGTAAGTGAAATAATAAAATAGGGTAAAAATAGAGTGAATGGTAAAAAATTTGCAAAGGTTTGTATTTTAATGGGTCAGGCCCAAATTATTAAACACTAGAAGAAGGATAATTTAAGGTTTCAACTTATCTTCTTCCTCCTCCCACATTGCCGACATCGCCATTTTTCTGCTGCGATTCTTCACCATTCTTCCCTTCTGTTCACGATCATGGTTTTTGCTTTTGGGTCCAAATTTTTCGCCACAACCGCTACGTCACAGTCACTCGCCATGCCAAAAGCGGCTATCATAGGCCGTCATGAAAAAACCAATTCACCTCCGCCTTGTTGTTGCAAAAGACTGATCAATTTCCACCATGGCGCCAACATGGCCAAAATTTAATAACACTGAGCAACACCTAAGTAACCACTCCAAATAATACTAATTTTGATAAAAGTTAAAAGAACTAAATGTTTTACTAATAATATTCATCACAAATTCAAATATTAGAGGACACATCACTACAAATAACGGAAAACGTATATCCTCATGACATTAAACCATCTACAAACTTTAACAAATTTTGAATGATCAGATTTTCATAACGTTTATACTCCATTATCATTGAATTCATTCCGAACATTATCTGACGTAACTTCTTCAAACATTAAATTACACAATTTAATTTTTCATTTCTTACCCTATTAAGTGTTCATTAATTTTTGAACCCAAACAACATTAATTTTCTGGTAACAAATATTTGCCATGATAGCAATAGTTAAAAGGTTGAGAGTTGCTACTTGAGTGAATATTAATTACTGGCAATTGTAATCATAAGTGAAAGTTTGTCTGAGCAGACAGCATTGATTATTTCCGTCACATTTGTAGCATGGCACAACTCAAACATCGGGAGTAAATGCCTAATCGTGCCAAAACAGTATTTGTCTACAAAGATGGTTTGCGGCTTTTCTTCTAATAATCTAAATAAATGGTGGACTATATAAAGCAATCTACTTCATCACTATTATAATGGCCAGGTGCTGCAAAGTCCAAAGACCTGACGAACTCGGTAATTCTCTAAAGAAGCTTTCATAAAAACGGCGAATGCCTTTCCAACAACACTGTATCAGTAGCACGAGGGAATAATTATGTGAAATCATAGCACACTGTATTAAACATTATGAAAACATACCGTAATCCAACCTCTTCAGTACAACCATGATAATTGATACATGTTCATTCATATTCTTTTATAAAACTTTAGGATTCTCTCTGTAATAATTTTTCTAAAACCCAGGGCTTACCTCACTAAGAAAAGGTAAAAACAAATAAAAATGTATTTCTATGAAAGACCTCCACATTAAAGGAAAAACAGAAACATATGCAGGTCACTTATCCTCTGCTAGATTATTTGTGCTTTGACTTGTCGGCAAACACTTCTGTGTAACATATTGGGCAAGCCTGAAAATATAAGCCCAAAAGGAAAAGAAAAAGGATATCAGCAGACGTGAAAATTGGCACTAAAAGCACTTACTGAGTTTATTAAAAATTGGTAAATATCTTACCTTATTGATGCTGAGCCATCTGTTCCCACAACTAGCGTGATAAAGATGTTTACATGGCAAGGTGATACGCTTGTCCCCTCTTTTATATTCCATCTGGCAAATCACACATCTAAACAAGAAGATCCAGTCAGATCAATTAGCTTGGAGAACGCACGTTATAACTTCAAAGCACGCAACAGACATAATACACGTAGTTTTTAAGTTAATTCCCATCTGGACGTTTCCATTTCCAAATTATATTGATGTAGATAGATTGCTGAAGGAAGAATGCTGTACGATAGTCCACCCTTTATTCCTTTTATTTTACACGGAATATCAATTTGAACCAAGAAATACAACTGTTTATAAAAATTACTCAATCATGTACGATAGTAGCAACAATCTAAAAGTCTTGAATATCAATTTGGACCAAGAAATACAACTGTTTATAAAAATTACTCAATCATGTACAAGTGGAGTTCAAGAATAACAAGCAGAAATAAGGATTTTGAAAGCTAGACACTCGACAATATATAATAAATCATAGGAGAAGAAAAAGAACAACTGCATTAAAACATAGTGTCCATAAACCAAATATTACCTCTCACCCCGTGATTTCTTCCTCAAGAAGAACCCACATTTGAACTTCGACACTGGGAGTGAGGAGATCTGTTCTTGGGTGAGACCACGGCTCTGAGTTCCGACAGCTTCACCTAATTCAAGTAGTTCCTGCAATAAATGATACTTGATGTTGAAAAATAATAAACTCAAAAATGTAGGGAATGTTTTACTTCCACCATTTTCCAAATTGCCATCTAGACAGATGTTCACATACTATAATGATTTAAGATCACACAACCATTTGACCCATTTAATTGAAAAACACGTGCAACTGATACAATTTTCTATATAAATGTTACCTTGTTTAGCTTTTACGAATTGCAATTAAAACATGTAATGTAATCAGCTCATAAGGACGCACAATTAACTGTGAGAATTTTATAAAATGATTTGGCCTACCAATGCTTTCCAAAGGTAACAATCTCCATGTAGAATAATGTACCGTGAAGCATAAAATAACCGAAGACATAAAACTAAATGAGTAACCCAGGTCCGACTCCTTAGACAAATAATTACAACATTGAGTTTGTATATGTCTTGAAGATTGACTCCGAAGTAATCAAATATATAGTAGTTGTACTTAAGGAAACACTATAATGCCTAGAAAAAGAAGTAATCTGGGACTTTCAATCCAACCTCATAGGTCATGTTGTCGGGATCAATATTGTCTTGCCAAATGACCTGCACAATTTCACAAAATGCCTAGTCAGATAACCATTTATTGTGCTTCAAACTGATGAATGGCTAAAGGTACTGTATAAACTTCTTAGATGTTCGTAGCACTAAACCATTTCAGGCTCCAGGAATCTTGAAGGAAAAATACCTGATAATCACTTGAATTACTGTGATGTCTTCGAGGACCTGAAACAAATGAAACATTGGTTTAAATTGTGAGCGAACATTTTATATGTAGGATGAAAGGACTTGACTATCAAATGACAGATCTGCAAAAGGGGATTTTGCTTGGATATAAATGAAGAGGCCATTAACAGAATCTGCAGCCTTATCTTTGGAACGCAAAAAAAAAAAAGCTCTACAATAGCTTTTAAGGGCAAGAGCTACCATATTTGGATGTCTAACAACACGGGACTTCTTATTTAACTGATTTCTTTCTGTCTCTTTAAGGAGTTGAACAGAGTATTGATAGAGGACCAGAGACAGATCCAAAGAGGTGAGTCTCATTAGTTTATTTAAAATCTGTATGTTATGTAACTAATGTTTACTAGGCTTTTGTCACTAATACTCAGTCTCATACTTTTCTCACTTCAATTTTAGGCTCATCATTTTTTTACTTCTACATGTGTCCCCACAGAGACCCAAATCCATACTTTCCTTAAAACAATAGTTAAAAGTTTCAGTATTTTCCTTCCAAGCAAAAAGACAGGATGAAGATTAATATAGAGTTGTAGAGGAAATGTGAAAATTAAGTTAGTCTATAATTTAGAGAAATATCCATAGTCTAGTTTTGGACAAATCGGCTAAATTATGACTAATTCTAAGGATCATATTAAGTGCTTCACATCATGGCATTGAGATGACTAAATTAATTACTGTACTTCAACAACCACTTAAGTTTCTACATTATGATGCTCCCAATAAAGAATCAAGGTGTACTGTATCAAGTGAGCAGTAATGCAAAAAAACTGCTGTTCATCACCAAGGAATTTACAAAAAATATTTTTAGAAGAAAATCACAAACGTACATTCAATAGAATTGTCTCGTGTGTCAGTGTTTCCACCTTCAACCCATTCTGTGTTTACTGCTGCTGTCTGTTCATTGATTGTCAATGAGTTCTCTGAAGGTCTCCTATACTCATCCACCAGTGGTTCGTGATGATTTACCTCATAACCTTGGCTGTAACGGTAGTATGATGAATTCTCAGGTTCAGATAATCCAAACTTGTAAAAGCTTGAATTTGAAGGGTATGAACTCTCCTGCGTATATGATGGAATATCATGTCTTTATCAGAATATTTCGCATTTCTCAACATTAATATTTAAAGAACAACAAAGTTTCGGATAAAATAATGAAAAACAGCTGCAGAAGCAGATCTACGTTAATAAAACAAGAAAATAAAACATATCCCATCAAACTAAGGCTTACATAAAATATCTTAAACAGGATATAAATGACAATGTTTGCAGGCACCTGAGCATGTGATGCACCAGAAAAAATGAAGTTGACATGTTCATAGGTAAGACCTTCAAAATATTCGATAAAGCTTCCTGCTGTATTATAGGGATAGCTAATGCTATTGTAATGGACATCCATGTGTGGGTTCCAACTCATTTTGAATCCTTTCTGCCAGACAAGTAATCTGCAGTCTGCAAAGTCAATTCAGAGCAAATTAAGTTATAACAATCAGTGCAAAGACAATGAAGCACACAAACACACACAAAAAAAAAAAAAGCTTCAGCCCTAACATATATGCAACTCTATCTTCAATCTTAACAGATTCACCAAGGCAGATTTGTCAACAAAAGTTGAAGTAATGAGCAGAAGACCATCCGCCTCATATGATTCAGCTACTCCTAAAATGCAAACCTGCAAAAAAGCAAATTACACAGATGATGTGAGGGCAATTCGAGTAATTCCACCAATTATGGTTTTATCTTCGATCAGTAATTGCTTAAATCCATTCAGTCAAAAAGCAAGAGTAATCCAGAATGCCTAATCTAGAATTTCAAATCAAGAATAAAGAATTTTCAGAACTAACAAATTCAGTTCAAAAATGACTTACAACATTTTAGCCAGGAATCGGCCATAACAATAATGTAATTATATCAAAATGAGTTTCACAGTTTCGTATCAGCTGATCAGAATAATGCAGCCCAGCCTAAGATCACATAAAAGTAAAAATTAAACAAAAATACGCGAGATCTCTCGGACAAAAGAAACAAAGATTCAATGACGAGGATAAGAAGCAAGAGAGAGAAGAAATTTGCCCTCGCATCTGAACCTCTATGATTTGACCTTAGCTAAAAAAAATTCAAAACAACGCAATGACGACCCGTGCATTCCTCAACAAACCAGAAATCATTTAGCTCTATTTATTTTAATTTTTTGGAAACCAAACAAGGCACACAAAATCAAAGGAGTAGAACAGTTGGTTACATACAAGAAGAATCACGTGAAGTGTGCAATCGAGGCAGAAGAATCTCGCAGCTTCATAGATCGCAACAACAGAGAGAAATGTACGAATCAAAACAAGAAGAAAACTAGGAGTGCGAAGATGAGGAATGAAAATTGATTTAAAGAATGGAATGAGAAGGAGCAAGAGAGAGAGAAGGATTGGATTCGAAAGGTGAAATTGAAGGAAGAGACTGACCTAGAGCTTCATTGCTTTTTGCGAGACCAGTGATAATGGCGAAATGGCTTCTTCACTCTTCATTTTGTAACTCACTCATCTCTCTCTGCCTTTACGCACTGCTCTGAAGCTGGTTTCACCTACACGCAAACTCCGTTAGATAGACCATGATCAGCTGCATCGCACCTTTTCACCAAACGGTACGCATTTTTATTTTTATTTTTTTCCAGCCCCTGATAACTGGACAAACGGATTAGGTAGGTAGATGGAGCAAAACACTGTATTTCTCATCTCACACTCTCACATATCATAAATCTAAACTCTCTTGTATTAATTTAGGTATTGTTGAAGCTTGAAGGCTTTTTTATAAAACTAATAAATTATTATACATATTAATTAAAATTAAACCACACTATAAAGCTATTTGCACTACTAATGTAAATTATAAATTGATTTTACATGTCATTGTATTACTATGTGCTTTATTATTAGTTTGTTACTATTTTAAAATTCGTGTCAAATATAATTTTTACTATAAAAATCATCATGAAAATATAACAAAATTTATACATATAAAATATAGTTTATTGTAATAAAAAATTTTAATTAAAGCATTATTAGTTTACTTACTAAAATCAAGTTAATATAAGAATATAGGTACTTTTATTTTATGCAATATTTTTCTAGAGTGAAAAAATCAGTATGTTTAAGTGAATTATAAAAAAATTAAATAAAATGTAATAATTGTAATGTTTTGTTGTTGTCTAGATGGTTTGAAATAAAACAACTAAAAACGTGTTTGATATTTCATTTTCAACTATCCAAATAAAGAAGTACAGTACCGAGTGGGGTTTTTTTATTACTCGATCACATTCTATTTTATATTAAAAATGTCTCGAAAATCAAATAATATATTGTTTTTATTTCTCCATAACTCATCCAATATAAAAAGAAAAACAAAAAAAGACACATTTGGATGAATGTTTGGTGTGTTTCTTGATGTTATTTACTGTTTTGAAACTGATTAGAAATAAATAATAATTAATGTATAATTAATATATTTTTTTCATTTTAAACTTTTAATTATTACTTTAGATAAAAATAATTATTTTGTCAGCTTTATTATTTAATGACCATTTTTTAAAATTGATATTTTTTTAATTCATCCATTATTTAAATTAAAATAATTATCTATAATAAAATTATAAAAAATATTTTCATTTATTTTTATAATTATAATAACAATAATTTTGTTAAGTGCGCGTAGATGTATTTACTATTATGAAATAATAAAGTAAATTAAGTGAAATTAGTGTAATTCTTGCTTGTTGGATAAGAGAAGCATCAAAGAGAAATGGATAGAAAGAACTTTTGTTTTATTTTATTTTTAATATTAATATTAAAGAGGTGATGAGATGCAGACATCCGAAAAATTAGACGTGGAAAGGGTTGTTTGATAGGGACAACCTTAGTTGTTGGCCAATGTAGAGAAATGGAATAATGTGAAACATAAAAATGGTTGAAGAGAGGTGACCAAACAAAACTGATCCGATTAAGTTGGTACCAGTTATGGTTAGTTAGCAATCAACCACATTTCTTTACCCTCTTGGAGTAATGTTAAAATAAAATTACATAGTCTTTTCTTAATGAGGTGCCATTTCAAACAGGGACTTTAGTTAAAAACATAAAAGGCGTTTTTGTTTTAAAACATAATTTTCAGGATAGAATGTATTTTTTTTTTTACAATTTTTAACATGTTAAATATTTTTCAACAATTTTTTTATCTAAAAAGTAAATGTATTTTTTAGATTTTAACAGTGACGGTTGACAAAATTAATGTGAATATAACAATTTTAACGTTGAATCTAATCATTATAATTTCATTCAAATATAAGTAATTAATACTATGGGAAGACACTTATTTATGTAGATTTTCTTTCTAACATTAATATTGTTACCAAATATCGTTCGCATGATTTGGATCGATTAGTCTATATTATACATATGTAAAAAATACTCTATGTGTATAATTTATTTAAAATAATATTTTACATGATGTATGGACTAAAATTTTCATAATTTAGTTTAGAAACGAAACATGTTTATTTTATTATTGTTTGAAGACGAAAAGAATATTTACCTATAAATTTTATATGAATATTTTTCATTTTTTTCGCAAAACACATAATTTTATTATAATCCTCATTCCCTACAAGAAGCAGTGAGGCTTTTAGTGATAAAAAATACAAATTTAAGAGTTAAAACTACTTCAATAATATGACTTATATCAAATATAAATTGTGAACAAATGTAATTTAATAAATAAAGAATTTAAGAGTTAGTAACAAACTTGGTGGGAATTAGCATAAAAAAAAAACAAGAATTCTGACCATAAAAAAGAGTATGAGAAAAAAAAAAAAAAAAAAAAAAAAAAAAAAAAAAAAAAGACTAAAAGCAAATTATAAAAAGTATATTAAAAAACTTATTCTCGTATCTTATGGACTAAGATAAATCATTCTCTCTACTATAAGTTATATGATAAATTTTAAAATATTTATAATAATAATATTCTTAACTTAGAAATTAATATATATATATATATATATATATATATATATATATAACTTACATTAACAAAAGCAATTATCCTCTTTATCTTTTTGGAAATTAAAGAAAAAAAAAACAAGGAAAACCTAGCGACCATCACAAAAATGGACACTCGGAGGGAGTTAGCACGTGTTATGATATTTTTTTTAGATAATCATTTTCTCCAAAGTCATAGAAGTTTGTTGAAGACTTCAATAGAAGTGATATTGATAGCAATTAAGTTATATCATTTTAAAATAATAATTCATTTTATGATAAATTATATCAAATCAAGGAGTAGTTTTATTATTATGATCATACTTTTTTTTCTCAACTTCTAATTATTTTAAAAGGCTAAAACAGGCACATACAACTAAAAAATGTTATTATCATTTAAAAATATAATAAATTAAAAAAAAAAAAACTTAAAGCAGCCGGTCCTTAACTAATCAAGAAAATATGATAAATTAAGTGAATAAGAAAATTTCAGCTGCTCAATATGTTTGGATTATCATTCTTAAGTATCCAAATTATGATTAAAACACAAAAAATTTACTTATGCTAAAGTGCACTCAACTGTTACCAACGTTATTATTATTATGCTTATAAAAGTATTAAATAAATACATGGATACATTACAATAGATTGAAATACTGTTGTATCTCTACAATTCAATAACATACTTAAAAGGGTGGTTTTGTGTAGCTTTTCTCAACCAAAATCCTTAATGAGTATTATCTCTCCCACTAAAGAAAATTATGTTATATTTCGATATATTAAGAATCCATTGCCAATTTGCGTCTCGTATATTAATTTATTAGAATGTCCATATTCTTTGAACACACTAGATTCCTATTGATAGAGATTTTGGATAGTATGGATGAATAATTAATTTTCCCTTTTAAAAGAACTTGATAGAGATTTTTTATCACATAACTTTTATGATCTTGACCAGTGATAGGTTCTGAATAAAAGATAATTTATATTTTAACAAGTGATAAATTCAAATTTTCAAATTTTGACATGCACACTTTTAATACGTAGTAATTATAATTTAACAAAAAAGCTAAATATAAAAACCTAAAAAAAATAAAAGAAGGAAATTACTAATTAAATTTTGATAAAAGATCAAAACTAATCGAATTGTCCCGTGAAACATAACTAGAAAAACAAGTATTAACGCGTTAAATAAGTAATACGAACCGCAAGAAAATTAAAGAGATGTATGGTAAGATTGAAGAACCGCCCATGCTTGGAAAAGACAAAAAATAAATAATTAAACCTGAATTAAAATTAAAAAAGATTCGAGTTAGAATTTAAAAATATTTTTATATTAGTTATTAGGATTAATAATTGTGAGAATGAAGAAGTGGAAAAAGAGCAGCATGTGAGGGAATCACGGTGAGAACACGCACAACATAATTGAGAAGCGAATGATACAAAAGCCCGGCGTGCAAGTGAAGTGAGGAAAGAAAAAGGTATCATTCATTATATTTATAAGCGCTTCACACCCCTTTTTGTCTGCAACCAACGCCATCTAATCGATTACTTTGGTTTTTTCTTTTACTTAAATATCATTTCGTAATATAAAAAATTAATGATATAACTCTCAAACTAGTTGATGACAATTGCATCAACATTAGTTGCACTCATAAAGTCTCTGTGCTAGTTTTGTACTGATATGAGATTTATGTTAATTTTGCGCTAATTTAAGTGAGAGACAGTCAAAATTTATTAAAAATAGGTTAAGTATCAGTTAAAGTTCCACATTTAGATAGAATAGACAAAGTTAAACACTGTATAAAAATAAAAATTTATAATATTATTGTTTTAAGATATGTGTAAGACCAATATTATATATATATATAAAATCTGAATCCAATAAGTTCCATGCTCCACTGGCCTTAACCCAATATACCTATATACCTATAGTTGTTTGATGGGCTGAGCCTTGAAGCCCAGAATACTGCATCCTTGGGCTATCCCTCGCGACGGTGGATGGAAATCATATCAAGTACCACCATAGTCTATATTTCCTTTCAAAGTAGTAATACATATTTTTTGTAAGGGTATTTTTACAATTTAAAACTTGATGTTTCAAATTTTGAATATAAAATAAATAAATTTCAGGGTAAAAGATTATGTAGAAATACGAATATGTCATCTGAGATGCTGGTGCAATTTTAGAAAACAATAATATATAATGCCATATGCTTTCAATGTTTAATTAGGATTAAAATTGAATTTTCACTAATAACGTGGCAACCATTGATGTGGTCTTTTGTTGCACAAGTTATCCAAACAAAATGTTAACCCAAACTATAACAACATCTACAAGCGTCTCTTGCCACAGAATTTTCTTCTTTATGCATACAAATCAAACCCAATATCTTTCGGTTAAATAAATTATTCCTTTGAGGTTTCAAAAAGTGGAAGTCTAACTTAATTTTCTAGAAACCATATTTAAGATGAATTTGCATGTATTTATATATTATAATTTTCCGATGTAGAATTTCTAAATTTTATTTGCATTAAGAAATATGTATTTTGAGGGTGAAACTATACATTAATAAATGATTTGATAACAACATAATAACAGTGACATGATAGATTCAATATATAAAAAATTTTACTAAAATAAATTTTAGATAATTCTGATACCATCTTAAAAGGTGAACTTCAAATTTAACTCAACAATATAAAGTCGATTTGTAAAGTGAGCAAATTTGTTGTATCTTTATGCGATGTGAATATGTAAATATAATTATACAAAATAAATTCAATCTACCTATATAAGTGCAGAAAATTGAAAGAAAAAAGATTCTTGGGCATTTAATTAATTTTTAATATAGTAATACTAATTTGGAAAAGCTTGCTTTAGTGTTGTGAACGAGGAAGACATGGTTGATATGGAACAGTGAACAATTGCATGCAAGAGTATTGGAGACAGACAAAACCTGTGTGCTTTGAGGAGCCAGGTCGACCACAGCGTGCAAGCCAAAGCAAATGCTTCTTCAAATCCATTAAAGTTTTTTTTTTTCCCGATGATGTCAAACAAACAAACTATGTCTTCCTCGGAAATACTAATTACCAGCACTTCTTTCAATTGCTTAATATCATACACACGGTTACATTCTCAAACTTCTTATTTGATTATTAACGACAACATAATAATTTTTTATGCCAATTTAAAATCATAGCTATCTTCAAGCAGTGTAACAAGAACACAGTATGAAAGGATACTGTGGTCATAAAATTTTGGTAGAGAAATATTGGTGAATGTTAATTTAAAATATTAAAATAACGCATGGCACTCATCTCCCATTTATTGTTTTAAAACGAAGCATCATTATGAAAAGGTAAATGATAATTGCATATTTTTGATAAACCAAATAGTTTTCCTTAAAATTATTTTATATTGAATCTGAACCTTCTTTTACCAAGTGATTTCTTGTCTCCCTCAACTTTATTGGTCTTGCTTTACCAACATTGAATTAATTTCTTCAAATTCTTGAACCCTTCACCTAACTCTTTCATTGTTGCTATTTTGCTTGTTAAAATCTGAAACTATCTTCTGCACATCTCTATCCTCTCACTCCACTACCCTTTCCCTTTATTCTGTGCACTCAGTTGTGTATAATTAATATCACAACCCTTTCTATAGCTGATCATATACCTTTTTCTTTTCACCCCCTCATCATGACCAATTCCTACAGATCCAATGACCTTAACTTTTGGTTGGACCTCAATTCACCATGTCTTCTCTCTTCTCCTTCTTCATCATCTCCTCCCATCACTCCATCATTATATTTTCCTTCCAATTATCAAACCTACACAACCTCTCCTCAAACAAAACTCTTTCCTTTCCTTCATCATCAACAACAAGAACAAGAACAAGAAGAAGATGAAGAAGAAGAAGAAGAATATCTTGAATCTTCATTCAGTGGCATGGAAGTGGACAAGAAAAAGAAAGAGCCAAGTACATCATCAAAGTGCTTAGATGAAGAAGATGCTGTGACTGTGGCTTTACACTTAGGGCTTCCAACCACTGCTGCATCTACTGATTTAGCTTCAAGTCTATACTCATCAGAGGTTTCAGACAAAGGAGAAAAAACCAGTGATGCTTCGGGGTTACTACTGTCAGATAGAATTAACAGAGGACAGTATTGGATCCCTACTTCTGCTCAGATTCTGATTGGTCCAACACAGTTCGCATGCCCTCTTTGTTTCAAGACGTTCAACAGATACAACAACATGCAGGTTTGTCACCTTTGCTCATTTTGATCATCAATTCCCTCGATAGAGGAGAATAATAAAATAATCAAGATAGGATAATTAACTGTGAATAGAATTATAGAAAGAAAGAGAATATCTTTCCTTTTCCCAGCTTTTTCCTGTTTTTCTTACTCTCCTATACCCCTACTTTCTCAGATCTCGTTTTCAGAAAAGTTGTCCCAAAAAAATGAATTCTTCTTAGTTCTATCTACAGTACCACTTCAAGTTTTCACCTGAAATATTCCTCTAAGGAGGAAGATTTATCCGCCAGAGTGTGTGTTTGCATTATAAGTTAGGGTTTTCCAAGTTAACTTATTACGTTTCTTTGACCTTCAAACTACTCGATCTATCACCATTTTTCTGTTAAGATCACTTCTTCTGTGAAGATCAGTGTCCAAATATATGGTTCAATTGTATCCTTTTTGCATCTACAAGGTTTTTCTCTCTCTCTGGCATAAGTTTATTAAGTGTATTTAGTTTATACCAAAAAACAAAAACACACCGACAAGGGAGACATAAATTGAAAAGACATCAATTGAGTTTCATAAAAATGAATATAAATATAATTAACTGTACAAATATTCTCTTGCTGGGCTCCCGAACTTTTTCTTTAACAGGATGCCCTACTCTTGCACCTATATTTCTTTAATCACACAGAGCGTGGTTGATGAACAAACTCCAAAACTTGTTCAAAAGGAAGCAGTTCCTAGTTAGCATGTCTGAGTGTTAATTAAGATTTGTAAAGAGAGAGAGAGAAGAAAGTACAAATTTTTCTTCTTTGATAAATATTCCAAATTTAATGTTTTCTAAGAAATGAGCACTATAAACTTAACATGTTATTTATTTATTTATTTTATATAATTGTACAAGCCTCCTTTCTCCATCAAATTCCTACTGAAAAACCTGGCCGACATATGATCAAGTAATTCAAATTCAAAATCTAAATTTTGTTCATAACAACATGCAACAAATTAAAGACCTAGTTTCAAGTTTTTTTCTCACTCCTTGGTCAAAACTGGTATTTTTATAGTTTATTTTTCTATGCGTGTGTCAGTGGCTTCCATAATATCTATTGTTCGTTTCCTTTCCAACTATTCACTATTTGTTCTTATTACATGATTGATGCAAGAATTTTCAGATGCATATGTGGGGGCATGGATCTCAGTATAGAAAGGGACCAGAGTCTCTAAGAGGAACACAACCAACAGCTATGTTAAGGCTTCCATGTTATTGCTGTGCTCCAGGATGCAAGAACAACATCGACCATCCGAGAGCAAAACCACTTAAAGATTTCAGAACCCTTCAAACACATTACAAGAGAAAGCATGGGACAAAGCCTTTCGTGTGCAGAAAATGTTGCAAAACCTTTGCTGTGAGGGGTGATTGGAGAACTCATGAGAAGAACTGTGGGAAACGCTGGTATTGTTCTTGTGGCTCTGATTTCAAGCACAAAAGGTCTCTTAAAGATCATATGAAGGCCTTTGGATATGGACACACGGCTCATGGAAATGACTGCATGAACCTTGACCAAGATGATGATCAAGCAGGTTCTGAAATTGAACAAGAAAATTAATTAATGCAACTTTTCTAGTTCTCAGTTTATATGATGATGTCAATCTATGTAACTATTGATGGTTTCTCATATCTCATCACCTTTATTAATTCTCTCATTGCGTCTTGGTATTTCATATCAGACTGTAACAAATGCTTCTGTCGTGTCATTTTTTGTTTTGGTTTAAGTTTCTATCTCTCTGTAAACATAAACGAGAAGTAATTTGTATTACATGATTCAATATCCATGATCTACCAGGATTCTACGTCGTTGGTTTAACTAATACCAGACAGAATGTTCATTTAAGACAGGCGTACGAGGAGATTTTTCCAAGTTCCAACACATATGTTCTAATCTTGTCGTTGCTTTCCAATTAACCTTAATTAGATCGGTATAACTTTCAAACTTATCTGCGAAAGAGATAGATAAAAATGCACACTCCAAGAAGGTGTGTATGTGATAGAAGATAAAAGAAAAACGACAAATGTGAAGTATATAGAAAAAGGAAAGAGAAAGAGAAAATGAAAAAAAAAAAAAAAGAAGGAAGAGAAAGAAAAGAAAAAATAAAAAGGAAAAAAAAAAAAAAAAAAAAAAAAAAAAAAAATGATGGATGAGAAAGTAAAGTACATATCGCTTGAATGTATTTTGAAAAACGATAGGGAAAACCTTTTCTAAATGACACCTAAAGATAGAACGAGAGATAAAATGTAGTAAGTGATAGATTGTAAAGATGAATATACAAGTATAAAAGAGATATAAATGTGATAAAAAGAGGGGAAGGGTTTAATTAATAAAGAAATGCATGATTACATTCCGTTCTTTCTTTTTATCATTTTCTAAACATGAAGGTGAAGGAAAATGTTGTTTATATCGAAATTTTAAGTGTGAATTCAAGTCTAACGTGTAAAGAAGAAAATTCATAAAATTATTGTGTTTGAGCTTTGCATTCGAGATAAAGTTAATTCTTTATTTGGAATGAGTTGATGTTGTTAAGAAAATAATTTTAAATTAATTTCACAAAACTAATTTGTACGACAGTTTATATATTATAAATTTGTTTTATTATTATAAAAAATACATTATTAATAACCAAACTAAAAGTTTAGTCACTATAGTGAGTAATTTAAATATCAAATTACAAAATAAAAAATGATTGATTACTAAAATAATCACTTTTATAAATAAAAAATTATAATTAATTTTTAAAATTTAGCTACCAAAAGAAATCGGTCACTAAATATAGTTATCAAGATTTTTGCTACCAAATGAATTAGTTGCTAAATTATAATCTCTAATTAATTAATGATCAATTTACCGACTAATTATATTGTTTATTTGTGATTATTTTAGTAATTAATAATTTTTTATTTTGTAAATTGTGATATAAATTGGTCACTAAACTAATAATCTTTTATTATTAAAATTGGTTGGTAATGAATTTTTTTTTTTTAATGTATCATGTAAGATCTTCTGTTCAAATTTCAATGATATTGTGTTTTATGTTGAATCCTAGGTCTAAATAGTCATTAGTTTGACATTTGATATTTTCAATAAATTAATACAAAAAGTATAAACAGATGTATAAAAGAATAAAGAACTTGAATATGAGCACACTAATAATTACCATTAATTAAGGCATTGTATGTATGAGGCGTAGGTAGTTGTTCCAGCAACAAAAGTTAGCAGTGTAAATGGCGAGGAACATGAGGGCCCCAGTGAAAAGGATTAGTGTGAGGTGACGGATATTCATGAATCCATACCCTTTTCCCTCTTCCACTCGTGCAAAATTGCTGAGAAACTCTACTCAAACTCACAAAACTTCTTACACATATATCCACGTTACGCTGCAGATATAGTTTTTTCTTATACCTAAGTGCATGCAACGTTGCATATAAGGTGTTTGATTTAATGAATTAGTGAGAGAGTGGTGAGAATTAATATAATAATATGTTGGAAGAGTAGGTTCGGGGAAGCTTTAGAAGCTGTCATGGTTCAGCCTTATGAGTCGCATGATGCTGCTCTCCCACTTTTGTTGTGTCCTTCATGATGGACAGATCAAATACTATGTTTAGACTGACCCTAATCATTTCTCTACCAAGGGTTTTTAATCACACAGCACCATTAAAAAAAGTTGATTAATGCATTGATAATACGTTTGGTATAGCAGAAGGAGATGTCATTTCAAAGTTGCAGAGATGCAGAGTTTGAATGATGGAGTCTCTCGAGTCCATTCCCCTGAGCCAACAAAATCGGGATTCCACGTTGATTGTCCCCACTTGTTCTGCTTTTGTTGTTTATTTTTTGTTTTGTTTGGGGTAAAGTGTGCTTGAAGGTTTTTCCCCTGGACTTGAACATGTTGAATAATGGCAGTGTGTGACTGTTAACAGGGTTTCTTTGTATAGCGGCACTATAGTTGTAGATTTAACGTAACAGTAAAACAGGTGATGAAAACGATGGCTAATTATGTGATTCTTTGCTTGGTATCAATGGAATCCAGTGTTACGTCAATCTGTCACAACATCCCCAACCTGTCAATGAAGATGTGATGGAACATTGTAGACTTTAATATATAACAGTTTTTCTCTTTTCTCTTTTCTCTTTTCTTCCAACTTTTCTATCATACACTTTACTCCACACTCCTCATAATCACTCACACATTTGGATTTACCCTATACAATGAAATTATTTATTTTTCTATTTAACAATTTATATGAATTATTAAAATAGTATAAAAGATCATAACAATCATTAAAAAACAGTAATAATAATAATAATACAAATAAAGCAATGCCTATGGAGCATTAGATCGTCACACACGTGCAAAAAGAAATATACTTTGTTTGGTGGATTTTTCAAAACACAGTTTCATGCAATTATGACACTCACATCACACATATTAAGTAACGTTCAAAAAGTGTTGCTGTTAAAGTTGAACCTGTGTCTTTTATCTTTGATAAAATTTGTAACCCAACACAGAATCAACAACTTTTCTCGATCAAGAAATAGCAGTTTCCATAAATATTGTTTTTTCATAAAAAAAAAAGAAAAAAAGAGAGAAGATAGCCAAGGTGATAATTACAATTCATTTAAATTTTCTTTCTGTCAAACAAAAAAAAATTATATTCTATAAGAGGTAAACAAAGCGAAAAGAATATAGAAAAGGGATTATTTTGTATTTATATCCAAGAGACACAAATATGCAGTAACCATCACCTTTCCCAAAAAGACTGGATCACAAACCAGATATAAGAGACATAAAAATTACTTTGTTGTCATTAATTAGGTATGCTAAATCTGTTGAGAACCTGCATACTTTTGTTGAAAATATAACTCCAAATTTTGATAAAACCAAAACCTATATTTTACATAAACAAAAATTAGTTTTCTTTGCCTTTATTATTAAAAGTAATTTTACATCAACTCAATGTTATTTTATATTAATTACATAATTTCATATATTTTTTAATATATAAAAATAAATAAAATAACACAATAAAATAATAATCATGACATTTAGTAAAAATTAAAAAAATATATACTTAATTTTAAAAATATAAAAATTTTAACTACTCAAATTTATTAACAACTTAAAACTCAATTGAGAAAAAAAAAACATATATATAAAAAAAGTTACGTTAACAATGTAAGTTATTAAGTTTGTTGGGATAATTAAAAACAATTTTTTAAAAGAATTAGTATGAGATAGGTAGCAAGAAAAGGGGTACACTGCCAAAGGAACCCTTTCAAAGTAACTAATATAGTTTAAAACTTTTTAAATCTAAATAATAGCGAAGTCATATGTGTAAAGAATAAATAAAACATATCATTTTGTTTGGATAAAAAGAGTTCTACAATTTTAAGGAATTGCAATGCGTGATATTTTTTAAATAATTATGATTGAGTTCTCTTTATTTTTTTAAACTATTTTATTTAGATATAATAATTAAAATTTCTTATATTTTATTTTTTTTAAGGATGAAATAATTGAATTTATCTTTTAGAATAATTTTTCATTTTAAAAATATTTATTTTTAGATATAGAAATTTAAAATTAAAATTTATTTAAATATTTGTCAAAATTAAATATTTAAAATTTAATGTTTCTTTGTGTATTAAAAGAGAGTGATCAGTGAATTTTAAATTCCATTTTGAAATGCCTTTTAAAATTTTGTAAAATTCATTTTTTTTCGTATCCAAACAACTATTTTAGTCCAACAAAATTTAATTTAATTTAATAAATAAATTATCTCATTCAAACATATAAAATTCAATATTTTATTACCACAATTGTTAACATATATTATTAATTAAGGAAAATTTTAAAATTGATCTCAATACAAGAACATCTCTCGTTAACAATTAATTTTAGTGACCAAAACTAGTTAGATATTATAATGATCAATTTAGATAACAATTTATAAAATAAAAAAATGATTGATTAATAAAATAATCACTACTATGAATAAAAAATTATAATTGATCACTAATCAATTAGAGACCACCTTTAGAAATTAATTTCTTTGGTAACAAAAATCATGGTAGCTAATGTTTAGTGATCAATTTTTTTTGTACCTAAAACCTTGGTAAATAAATTTTAGAAACCAATCTAGAGATTAATTATAATTTTGACTATTTTAGTAAGGAATAATTTTTTTATTTTGTAAATTGGTATTTAAATTAATCATTATAGTTATTAATAACTTTGGATTATTAAAATTAGTTGTTAATTGTAAGACCCTAGAAAATGGCGTTTTAAAAGTGATAGTGGTTTAAAAATAGTGAGACTCGATTATTTTAATATTAAAAGATTTTAGTATAAATAGAATTGTTATAAACTAGTTTCATTATTTTAAAACACACCATCTCTCTAGAAACCACTTTTCTAGAGTTCTCTGACTTCTCTCTAGAGGTTTTGTCTCTCTGGTCGTCTGATTGAAGAACCGAGACCGTAGGATTGATCCTCT